>Ga0316230_1000189_pt1 | contig 92745 bp, 100 predicted proteins | sample TBH18025metaG_FD_206004 | JGI IMG/M metagenome (GOLD analysis project Ga0316230, IMG submission 206004) | Freshwater microbial communities from Trout Bog Lake, Wisconsin, USA - TBH18025 | ecosystem: Environmental > Aquatic > Freshwater > Lake > Hypolimnion/Profundal zone | place: USA: Wisconsin... | reverse complement strand
CATTTCCTCCGCAGCGACCAGCACGTGCATCTTTGCTAGCAATGGAACATCATCATTAACTACGAGAGTATTTGCAGCTTGGGCTAGCTCTGCAACGGGCATACGCGTTCCATCGTCGTTGTATCTCTGTATCCATGTGTTGACATCCTTGAGGGAGATGAGAACAGCAGTCTTTGGATCACTGTCGAACTCTACGCTGAACATCAACCTCTTTGGGTCGAGGAGGTTCTTTGGTACCCACCCGTGTGCCTTGATCGCTCCCGCAGCTTTCAAAAAATCATCGGGCGTCTTCACGATGAGCTCTGTCGTCCCACGCCAATCCCTGATGACGAGCTTATCCTCATCATCAGAAAGTTCAAGGACACGATTGTAGACCTCGCTGACAAGGTCGAAATACCGCTCTCTGTTCATCTGATCACCAGAACCTGAACTTGGGGTCTGCACGCATTCTCTTGTACGCCTTCTTGATTGACTGCATCGTTGTGGTGAGCTGTTTCGGCGACAGGCCGCTGAGCTCACGCATGTATAGCAGGATCGCCGACTTGTTCAGGAAGTCAATCTCGTCGATGTTCTCGAAGATGGTGATGATGCTGTTGATGCACGCGAGCTCATTCTCTGTCTTCGACTTAGTCCTGATCTCGTAGAGTAGCTCCACGATTCCCTTGGCGGTTGATTGCAGTTCGAGCACTGCATCCTGTCCTGGGATTGTGCAATGATCCTCAATGATCCGGTGTTCATTCGCAGAAAGAGCCTCAGGATCGTCTAAGCTGACGCTCCTGCGCATGCGCTGGCTCTTCTGTTTGGTACGGATGATGAGCCAGTTCTTAGCAACGACATTGAAGTATGAGAATGCGTTTGTTCCTCGCTCACCGTCAAACTTGCCAATTGTCTCGAACAAGAAGTTGACGCAGTCGTTCTTGAGGTCATCGTACGTATCGTAGAGACTCGTGAACTTGTGGATGTTGATCAAGTTCTCGACTAGCTTCTCGAACGCTGGCATGATCTCCTTGACGTATAGTTGCTCGCGCAGCTTCCTGTCCTCGCCTGCCTTTTGGTACGCACAGATAGCACGTTGCGTGTTTGCGTTGAAGTACTTGCGATCTTCCTTCGCCTTCGCCTTTTCCTCAGGTGTCAGTACTACCTCAGGGACGACAACAACCGTTGGAACCGGCGGTGAGGGACTCACAACGTTTTCCTTGTTTTCCGTTCCACTCACGCTCTTCCTAGTTCTTTTCATCGATCTTGTTCGCCCTTCTTTGAGTCTTCGTCCTCACCGTATGCGACGACGTTGTTGGCGATCGCAAGCACAGCGTGCTTGGCGCCTTTGATGTCTGATAGCAGATCGCGCACGATTGGATCGTCGATCGCGACAGGTAACTCAGCCGTCTTTGCAATGCGCTTGTAGACCTCTTCGAGCATGTCGAGTGATTCCTCGATCGTGTCCACGAGCTCCTCACGCTGGTCATTGAGTTGCAAGTTCTTTCTGATCACTTTCACATTGAGCCACCCGGATCCACCGAACAAGCAAAGCAAGATGAAGATGATGAACCATGACATCAGATGACCCCCTTCAGCGTCTCATCGTACATCTTCATGATGCTGTTGAGACTGTATTTGTCGACGATCGTCTTCTGTAAGTCGACTGCCCACTCCTTCGGTGTGGAGCTGCTCTGCACGAACTTCGTGATCCTCTTCTGAAAGTCTTCCTTGCTAGCGTTTGCCCATCGTGCTCCCTTGACGAAGATCTTGTTGTCGATCCTGCTGGAGTGAACCTCACCTAGCTGGTAATAGACGCTGACGAACTTGCCATGCTTTAGGAAGTCGAGGTGACCTGACCATCCTGTGGCGATGACAGGAAGTCCGGAAGCGGCTGCTTCAAGGATCGGCAAACCGTATCCTTCACCTCGAGTCAATGAAACGAGTGCCTTGATCTGCGGGTGCTTGTAGAGCGCAGCGACCTCACGCTCTGTCATGTCACCGTGTAGCAGGTGAACCTTGGGCATGGTCGACCCGCGGCGCGCTTCATTGACAATTCCAGTGATCAGATTCTTCGTGACGTTGCGATCGATCAGGCTGTTCTTGCCAACATTCGTCTTGATGACGATGCCAACTCGCGGGTCGTCCTTGAACGTTTCACATAACCACTTGATCGCGTAGAACGTGTTCTTTCGATCGCTCTCTGGGTTTGTTCCCGTCAATTGACCGAAGATGAGAAAGTTGAACGGCGTAGAGAACTCAGGCAGTGTGGGAAGGTTCTCATCACGGATTGCATCGCTGTATGCCTCAGGGATGACGTGCATGGGAGTGATCACGGTGCCAGAATTCACGAAGCTAGTCAACGTGTGTTGCGATGGGACGATGACGGTTGTCATTTTGTTGCATGCTGACAACCATTCCGGATTGCACCGATCTGTCTCAACACCCGCCGTGATGCCGATGTTGATGGGTGCAAGCGTTGGGTCCCATTCATTGGGAAGTTGCAGCTGAACTGTGACATCGGCCTTGTGATCGAGCTTGACGCTGTTTTCCATGATCTTGCCGACGAGGCCGTCACACATGTCCCTGTCAAGCATCCACGGCGTGTCGCCCCAGGGCAACGTCGCAAACTTCACGTCAACGTCCTTGTGTGTCAGCAGCCATCGCGCAATCTGTCGGGCGTGCGTACCATAGCCCGATTGCGTCAACACGGGCGACCTAAACAAGACAGTCTTCTTCATCAGATTTCCATTGCCTTCCAGCGATTCTGTCCCCGTTTCCAGTTGTCAGTGAGCCCTGTCAACGTCCTGTCCCAATCACCGATCATGTTCTTGATGTTGTAGTCCTTCAACGCATGTTGCCGTGCTCTTGCACCAATTTCAGCACGCTTCTTAGGACCCATCTCGTACATTTTCATGAATGCATTGGTCACAGTTTCATGCGACACAAAGTCCTCGTAGATGTATGGAGCCATCTGGTTACCGACGAGCGTTCGAACGTCAGGTTCAAGTGCGATGCCGTACTGCTCACCCGTCTCGTGGTCCTCGACCTGGCGTGTCAGACCACCGGTCTTGATTGAGATGATCGGTCGCCCTGCCATCATCATTTCCAGTGTCGGTAGACCGAATCCCTCGTTGCACGAACGGTTGATGAGCGTGTCGCCAACGTTGTAGAGTGCATTCATCTGGTCGAACTTGATCCGTTCCTTCGAGAAGATCACGTGATCCTTCATGTGAAGCATGTCGATGACGTGATGAAGATTTGCACCTTCGGGATCAAGGGGATCAGTGTGCATCACGAGAGATGCCTTCCTATGCCCATGCTTCTGCTGAAGCTCATCAACAAATTGTTTGAATGAGATGATGATGTCGTTCGTGCACTTTCGCCTGGCATTGCGACTGACATACAACACGACAAAGTGATCGGCACGTTCCTTTCCGATGATGCCGGCCTTCAGTCGAGCACGTTCAACCTCAGGAAGCGGAAAGTACACATCATCAGGAACTGCATGTGGGATGTAGTTCGTCTTCTCTGGGAAGCGTTCGCCGACCATTTCGTATGTCGGATAGTTGATGCAGTTGATCAGATCAGTCGACTCATATAGAACGCGATTGAATTCTGGCCACGGTGGGTTGTCCCACAAGTGATTGTACGCGATCGGACAGATCTGGTGAACCTCATCCTCCATCTCCCATACCCAGATGAAAAACCGTGGATCGGTGAACAGAAGAAGCACATCAGGGCGCTCCATTGCCAACGTCATACGAAGCAGGTTCTTGTCGCCGAAGCCGTTCGTGGGCTTTACGATGAAATCAGGGTTGTCATTCACCATGATCGGTTCGTAACTGTCGTGCTTGACAGCACCACCGAACACCCTGAATGAGTACTTTCCCGTCTGTAACAGACCGTTGATGAGGAATCGAGACTGCACTCCAACGCCGCTCGTCGAGAGAGGCATATCACAGAGCATCAAAATCTTCTTCTTTGCTGCCATGGCATGATATTACCCATGGTGTGCAAAGTGGCCACAAACAGTGACTTTTTTGATCAACCGGGTCTTGTGGACGTTAGATTGACTGCGTCCTGAACATCACGAGCGACTAGTAGAACGTCCATTCTTGTGTGAAGAACGCCGTTGGGCGTACCCTTTACGGGTTGGTGGGTGTTGACCGTGACTCTAGTCGTGGGCAGGTCCGGAAGAACCCGAGCGAGTGCATTCTGCATCCGTCGCCACGTCGCCTTGTCGAGCGTATGAACAGTGACGCTGACGGTGTTCGATTCAAACGTCCAGCACCTTATCGCAATTGCTCCGTTGTAGTAGAGCGAATTGTATGCCTGCTCACGTTTCGAATGTGCTTCATCGCTCTGGTCGTCAGGATCAACATCTGAACCCACAATCCTAGCAGCGGCATCGCCGTGTTCTTCACCGCGTTGGACGGGTTCGACCCCACCGTCATTCAGAACCCACCATCCCGTGATGGCACGGTTGTCGCCGAATCCCTCTGACATGGTACACGATATACGAAGTTGCCTCGCTGTTTGAGCTAGCAACACGTCATTTGCGCGAGCCTTCAACGTTTGATTCGCAGCGCCGGACGAAAGCATGTTGGAGTGAATTGTAATGCGTTCGCCTGGGTCAATGTTAATCTTGTGGATCGCATCCTGAAGCCGGCGCAGCGACTCAGCGTTCAGATCATTCATGGTGACTGACCACTCGTCGTACCAGTGCCTGATCGCGATCATGCCTTCTTCGTGGAGCTTGTGGTATGCTCGAGCGCACTTGTCACGATATGATTTGTACCCTGCGCCGTCATGATCATCATCAAACATTTCAGTGTACGCTGGAACGCCCGCCAGCGCTCCGCATGCATCATAGTGATCCTTGACCACAAGGAGCTTGCCTTCTGGCGTGATGATCCATGCCCTCGATACATCATCGATCGACTCTCTGATGAGGTGCCTGATCTCTCCCAACGTCAAGAACATGCATCTACGTATTCGTCACAGGCAGTGCTCTGTATCCTTGAATTCGCAGAAACGACATGACTGACGGTTCTTGATTGCCTGACCTCTCTTGATGCCTGCTATCATGCTGTCAATCACGGCAAGCGACTTTCCCATCGTGACGTCACCGACTGACGTTGTAACCAGTTCACAGTGTTTTCCAGGTTTTCCGGTGCGCTTGAGCAGGACGAATGCACATCTGACGTCCTTGGCATTCGTGCCGGTCTTCCTGGTCCAGAAGTTCTTGTAGAGGACTAGCTGAGCAGTCACGTGAGGATCTGACTTCTTGTACTTGTCCCATCCCCACGAGCATGTTTTGAAATCGAGCAACCACGTCAGTTCCTTGCCACGAGGCCCAGGCGCCGTGATGATGCAGTCGATGAAGCCCTTGAAAGCATGCGGCCATTTTTCCAGAGGCTCATAGAGGTAGTGCTCAGCATCGACAAACTTCCATCCCGGGAAGGTCTCATCAAACCACGCAGGTACATCAGCAATGATACCAACGCCTTCCTTGGCAAACTGCTTGAACGCCTTCACCGTGAAGGCTTCAGGCACAACCTTCTCGTGCTCCGTCCACATCGCATGAAGCGTTGTGAGGAACGCTTTCTTGTCCATCACGCCCGTCTTCATGTAATTTTCGCAGGCGCTGTGCACCGCTGTCCCAAAATCAAGATGGATGCCCGGCAATGCCAGGCCGATCTTGTCAATGTGTTTCAGCTTGTGACGATAGCTGCAGTCCTGCCAGTCCCTCATCTCTGAGAAACTCATGTGAGGCTTTCCTGTCGGAAGCATCTCGTACTTCGGTGCTTCCGCCGGCTTAGCGTTCTCGTCCATCCTCGGATTGTACTCCAGAAAGGTCAAGAGTTCATCTGGCGCCCCCGGTGGGATTTGGACCCACGTGTGTCGGATTTGAAGTTCCGCCGCCTGACCTCTAGGCTACGGGAGCGTGGAGCCTATGCGAACTCCTTCAGTGCAAGGGGTAGGTCCTCACACAGCTTTGCTGTCTTCGGGTGCGGCTCGATAGCGATCGCAGTGATCTGACCACCTACGTCTGGTTCTCGGAACGCCGACCATCGCAGGCCTGCGTCCTTCGCCTTTGAGATGAGCCTCATGAGCTCGACCTCGTCAGCTGCAGAGAGCAACGCGAGGTAGTTGGAGTTTGTGAACCACTCGCCATCACGATCCGGATGCTCGGCCGTGAATTGCCTCATTGCATGACACGATTGGACAGCCTGGTACCCAGGCGCGATGTCCCTTCGTGTCACGAGATAAAGCTTATCCCCCATTCTTACAGTAGCCATGGTCCGCCTCAGGCCCTTTTTTCTTGCGGCCGCGTGAGGGCCACGAGACGGTCCAAGATAGACCGAGGAGGTGGTTCTTGGGACTGGATTTGCTGCGAGGCGACGGTTGCTGTCGAGCACGGCTCGCTTGCAGCAACAGGCTCCGCAACGGCATCCTTCACCGTGAGGAGTTCCCTTACCCTTTCGAGAGTCCACTCGTCGAGTCGACATCCGTGCTGCTTTCCGTCGACCATGAACGGTTTCCACACGTTCTTGCTGTGTTCCTTGATGATTTCGAACACCTGCTGAGGATTTGGCCTGTTGTCCTTTGCGCACTTCTCGATCCTTTCGTAGGGAATACCGCGAAGCAATCCGTATGCAATGAGGTGAAGACGGGCGAACTTTCCCAAATCACGCTTCTTGTTCCACAAATTGCTCTTGCGCTCTTTCTCCGTCTTGGAGATGAGGTGTGTGAGTGACTGACCTGATGCTTGAAAACCGCGAACCTTCGCGCGGAGGACCTGAAGACCGATGTGATGTGACATGATGAACCTCTTTATGTGAAAGTGAAACTCAACGAAACCCGGAGAATCACTACCATGGGAGGTCCACGCGCTTTAAGCGCCTTGCATTCAGAGGAAGCCAGTCATGTTCGTAACTATAACCATCGTTTCTAGGATGTACACTCCTATGGTTGCCATGCGATCTTTGCAGGTCCGGAAACATCGTAGTCATACACGAAGACATCGACATCAGATAGTTCAGCAAGCACGATGGGCTCGATCTCGCTCCACTTTCCACCTGCAAGGCCACACCCGATGCGTGGCATGTGAATGCTGTCAAAGCCCAACATTGCAAGCGTGCGAAGGCAATCACGTAGTGCATCATAACGGATGGGAGGAATGCCGTTCGCGTCCTGCATGATGCCATGTTGAGCAATCATGTTTGCAACCCAGGTGTCGTTTGAGACCTTCACGCACCTGACGCTTCCGAGCTTGAAAGCAGGATAGGGAGGCGCGTCAGTTTCTAGAGGCAAATTTCCTTGGTACCAGTTGCGATAATCGGCCTCGGCCTTCGGCCACTTCTTCGTCACTGACAGTACGAATCCCCGGCCCCATCCACCGATATCATTGCAGATATGCGCGATTACCTTCTTCCCATTTCCTTGCGGTTCTGTCGCACTACCTTTCAAGTATGTAAGCATGGGATCCTCGACCACGGCGTACCGGGAAAGTCATTGCCACACCACCAACACTTCACTTCTGCATGATTACACATGCGATCACAGATTGGGCATGCATAGTCGTTCTCAGGCTTGCCTGTTTCTTTGGGCTTTTCATCGCAAGAATCATCCTGAGAAGAACAATCGTCATCGCATGCATTGCAATCATCGCAGCCGGACATGCCCAAGTTGGTGAACGTAGGATTTGCGCATTGCATCCTGCAATCAATGCACATGCCCACCGATTGTGCTGCAATATTGTGACCTAGATCTTTGTGACATCGAGAGCAATTTCTCATTTGCTATCCACGTATAACGTCAAACTGCGACGCGATCACGAAATTTGTTCTCAATGTGCTTCGCAAACGTCTCGTTGTTCAGGGCAAACGGACCACGAGTTCGTTGGATGTGTTCCACGATCTCCTTGCCTGTTGCACCCGTTAGTTCACGAAGTGCCAATGCAACGACTAATCCAGAACGATTATGACCTGCCATGCAAGTGACGAGGACGTTCTTTCCTTCTCTCACTGCCTTCACGACCTCGCGGGCGGCGCCTTCCCACATCTCCAGGAATCGTCGAAGTCGTTCAGGTCGAGCATCGTCGTCACCACCTGCGAGGATCACATGGACGCCCGGGTACAACGATGTGTCCTGGTGTTCCCTTGCACAGAGTACCAAGACGTCGATGTGTGCATTTGCGAGTCCAGGCCCACCCGGTGGGTAACCACCTTGGAATAGGCGTTCAGCGATCTTGTGTGCTTGGTATGACATGCTAAGACTTTACATCATGTCCGTGCATTGTGCCGTACCTCGTCAAGCGTGTACGTCTTCGTGATCTCACCGTTCTCGAAGACCGTCTCCATGATCGAATCACGGTGAGCATCAGGGAAGTGCTTGAACGGTCCCCACTTCTCCAGCTTCACGGTCTCGATCCCACGATCAAGCGTCCTGATGAGGTCAAGGCGACCTCGCTTGCTCTTCTTTCCAGGATCTGTGATGGGATCCTTGAAGATGTCAACGCCTTTGACGTCGACCTCCATGTAGCTGCATTTCATCGCAAACTTCTGCGTGTCGCGGTTGTGTTGTTGCAGGAGCGCACCACCCATTCCGAATGCGATGTTTGATGCGCTGAAAAAGTACTGGCGAGCTAGTGTGAGGATTTCATCGATTGACTCTCGATTGATTCCATCGCCTTGGATCACACGTACGTTGTTGAGGACCTTGAACCCTTTAGAATTGATCGTTGACCCAAACTTCTTGTCAAGCAGCGTGAGACAGTGCTCCACGACAGTCGCCGGATCGCCGCTATCGGGACGAATGACGACTGTCGCGCCGGAGTTGATGACCTCCTGCTTCAACTCACCTCCCCACAGGTGTTCGCATGCATTGAAGATATCGTAGCTGTCGCTGACGACCGCAACGAGCTTGCCCGGCCTCGCAAAATTTCGAAGCATGTTACGGTACGCATCAGCCTCGTGTTCATGTCCCCAACATGTGATCGTGGAGTGTTCTGCTGCCGGGATCGAGAATCCTGCCATTGAAGAGTCATAGTAACGATTCGCAGTCAACACGCCGACGACCGTGTCGCTTCCCATGAAGTTCACAAGGTGCGCCGCTCCACCGATCCCTGCGCTCTCCTGACTTGAGACGCCACGTGAGCCAAAGTCGTGCAGCTTGAAGTTGATCTCTGCCTGAGGATCATCGCTCGTCTGCTTGAGGTGTGAGAGGATCAATTTCTTGATCTCGCGGCTCTCAGTAGCGACTGTGATCGGGTACCAGATGCGTAATAGCATCGTCTCGATCCAACTGGTGATCCAGAAGCACCTATCACAGGTGTTCTCGACGGTGACGAGAACGTTGTGTGTCGGAACGACAGTGCCTTCGGGCACGGCACGGATGCGAACGGGTAAGTGTCCACCGTGGCTCTTCACAACATGAACCCATCCTTCCTCATTGAAAGGCTCACCGTGGGCCGCGAAGAATTCCTTCGCTTCCATTACCATGTCCATGGTCACCGGCTTTGTGAAGTACTTCTTGAGGTAATACTGAAGCCCGAACATGACCGTTTCGGTGCTGCGTCCTCCTCTGCTCTCGATGTAGGAAAAGACACTTGTGGTGTTCGGAGGGTACTGTAACCAGTGACTGGCCTTGTACGAGTCAGTATCAAGTATGATGTTAAAATCGTCGCTCATGAGTTTACGCTTTCTTTCAGTGATGTACATTTAGACTTGCATGAACCAAGAAGATGTGATTCGCAAGTTGTCGCTCATTCATGATGGGCGAATTCAGTTGAAGTTGGGAACGTTCGTTGGGGTGAATGAACTTGCCACTTTTGTCGATCCCGAATACGGTGAATTTGAGGCGTTTCCTCGCAATGTTCTGCGCAGTTCTCGACATCCGACGCACAGCAGGAAGCTGAAATCTGATGGTCGAAAGATGCTGAAATGTGAATTCGTCGTCATGCTTCGTGAGGTTCATGGTGATGCTGTCACCATTCTTGACACATTCCGAGGAGTGAACTTTCGCTACAAGTTCCTTGATGAACAATTCGGAGAATTTGAAGCTCTGGCGACTAACGTCCTCTACAAGAAGACTCGTCACCCGAAATTTGGTCGCGTCAGATTTCACAAGACCTGTGAGGAACGCTACGGCGTTTCGCACTTTGCTCACTTGCCGGCGTATCAGGTCAAGATGATCAACAAGACCTTCAAGCACGGACACGTTGACCACTGGAAGACTGGTGAGTCGTGCTTCTGTTCTAGCTCCTACGAGTTGGCGACTGTGAAGTGGTTCAATGACAGAAAGATAGATTTCCAGTGGCAACCCAAGACATTCAAGATGCCCAACGGGCGTTCTTACCGTCCTGATGCTTATGTCGTGGACATGGACCTGTGGATCGACATCAAGGGTTGGCTGACCGACGGGTCCCGAGCCAAGTGCGAGTGGTTCAAGACTATCATGTCCAACTTCGAGCTGTGGACGAGAGACAAGCTTCAAGAATTAGGAATCCTTCCTTCGTCACCCGTAAACTCGAAGTCATACGTCAGCGTATCGTGACACACTACGTTTCGGTTCACCCAAGTTACCCACTCGTCTGTGCGTGTCTCTCCTGACGCCTTCTCAGCGTGCTTCAACATCCGTTCTCTGCAGTCATCCACGTTGTCTTGCATGATGTCAACGCCGAACGTAGTGGACAATGCCTGCACCGGTGTAGAGCCCGTCTTCACCTTGAGGTAGACGATACACGACAGGAATGCACCGTCACCACAGGATGGGTCCAGAAAAGTTTTCGAGGGATCGGAGATGGTTTCCTTGGGCACTTGACGCAACATTTCGAGGGTCAACGAGCGTGGAGTGAAGATCTCACCGAACTTATCGACGCGTTCAGGAGTTCTCATGGCACCAATCGAACTGGTCTTACATGAGAAATGATGTAATCGTCCTCTGTATGTACATGAGGCGACATGTCAGGAACGACCCAACCTTTGAGCGGATGACGACCTTTACAATTCTGAGGTCGACACACTACGTAGTGTAAACACCCATATGCAAGATTCGAATTGATGATGCCTGCACAGTGCTGCCAGTCATTCTTCATCGATGCTGAAGTGATTAGTCTCTTGTAATCAGGCATTGATGCCACAAATGCGTGTTTCGGATCAACAGGAATGACAATCTGATTACAGATCAAACCAAGGGGCATTATGCCCGGTCTGTGATCAGATCCCAAGAGACATATGGGCTCATCCCCGGTGATGAGCGTGTCTTCAGGGAATTCGATGACTTCCCATTCACGAGCCATGAAGATTGACACATATGACTTGATAGCCTCACGCATCACTTCCAAGTGCAGTTTTTCTTGATGAGTGACATCAATGTTGAACTGATTGGGATCATACGTTTTGACTGCGTCCACGACTTCATCAGCTTCATATTCCCCTCCGATGTCTTGTTTTCCTAAGCTAAAATTTCCTAAGCTAAAAAGCTTACGAAAACCCATGGGGCCTGCAACGGGCAAGTTGACAGCTTGCATGAAATCACCTGTTCGTGAGATGACTTCACATGGATCGTGAATGAGCAACTGCTGCACAAGAGGTGACGTCACATACTCTTTGCTTTTCTCTATGAGAATCCGCGATTGCTGTTTCATCCCTTCCACGCGCAGCATACGTGCTGTATCACCGCGCGTGAACAATAGTGCGCAGAATATGCTGAGATGTTCTTTGTGAGAATCTGGTCTGTTATCGTTGATCGCTGCGTAATGCTTCCCATTAACGATGTGTTTGATTGAAGCAGCTGCAGCTGCTTCCGTCTTGCTGAGCAAGATTTCAACTGCAAAAGGATCTTCAATGTCAGGTATTGTGTAGTAGTTACGCTCTGTGAACGGCCCGCTCTTTGTCTGACCAGCATCTTGGAGCTTCCATTCACCAACAAGATTGGTTCTATCGCCGAGCAGCACTTGATGCTCGGCGTCTTTGAATCTCTTGATCAAAAACCTGGGTAACGCCTTGTGCTGATTTTCAGGTTTGTTCACCTGAACACCTCTTCCCACGGCTTAGTCAGGATCGCTTTCGGCACGCGCTCAAAGAGCTCCATGGGAAATCCCAATGCACCGGGCTTCATGAACTGTTCAGCAACGAACTTCACGAGCGGTGATTGCAGGAACTCTACCACTCGATCTCCTTCTTGTTTCGAGGAGACGATGTAGGCTGCAGTGTGTTCTCCAACTGAACACTTTCCATCATCGTATCCGATGACGAACGCACCGCTATCACTGACGAGTACTTTTTTGCTTTCGAAATGAGGTGGCTTCTCAGCCGACCAGTTGAAACGACCTTTCTTGACCTGAGCGCTAGTATTCGCCAACGGATACGGGTGTCCGTCAGGTTCAGTGTCAGACGGAATCGAAGCCCACCCTCGAAGTCTTGCTTGCTTCTCGATTGGTTCTTCCCGCATGCACACCTCGTAAAACTTAGCCACCTTCGCCAGTGTCTCAGGGTCACTTGACTTCGGGAGCAGACACAACTTCTGCAGCACCTCATGAAGCTCGTTCTTCTGTCCCTTGATCACGTGCCAGGCGTCCACTGAGGTGTCACCGAGCATCGGAAAGTGATCGACAGGCTCTCGGGTGTCCATCCACCACTTGATTTTGCTATCGAACATCAGTGACTGCGCCTGACGGTGAAGGCTTCGAGGCTTGAAGTTGCCCTGGCGCCAGTTGTGTGGGGTGACGAACAGCAGGTGACCGTCGTCAGCGGCGAGCTCGAAGGCACGTTCGATGAACTTCTGCCAGATCTTGCTACCTTCCTTACGCCCGTCGCCTGACTTGGGTGGGTTGAAGGGTGGGTTCCCGATCAGAACGTCGAATTTGCGATTCAAGGTACCTCTAAATATTATATTCTCGTGTCCCGTGAAGAACAAATCGAGGCCATCGTAGGGCACAAAGATCGGTTCTACGCCAAGGCTGCGAGTGAACGTGGCGACCTTTTCAGTGTGACAGACGAAGGTGACAGTACCGGTTGCGACGCGCTTCTCTCGACGATGAATGAGAACGGCTGCGAGCAGACCCAAGTCACTCAGCACGAGAACATGACCAGTGAGGTCGAGTCGCTCGACCATCTGTTTGCCGAGTGTGGCGTACAGGGTACACGCAGGCTTACATAGGTCGTCGATGTAAGCTTCATCAAGTCGAGCTTGAAGACTTTTCTGGGTGGCTCGAGTGGGCTCAGACGACGGCACAGGCGGCCTCCAATAGTTCGAGATTGCTCATTTTGCTGCACCGGTTCATGTCCTGCTCGTGAGCCTCGACGTCATCGATCTCCACGATGAGGTTCTTGACAATGCCCTTGAGATTTTCGGACTCGAGTTCAGCCTTCGCCAGTAATGGGAGCACCCACTCGGTGTTCATGGATTTCTTGCCGTGTCGTTCTTCGGTGATGTCAGCGAACTGGTAGTCGGCGGGACTGAAGCCCGATAACGTCATCTTTTCGATGAAGCCTCGAAGCCACAGTCTGAAGTCATCAGCACTCTCGTCACGGACCAGGACGTAGACTGTCGCCGTGTACTTGTGCCAGCCTTCTGGAGAATCGAGCGAGATGCGACCCGCTTTCAACGCCTCCGTGTCCCGCGGGTCTGCACGGACGATGCGACCGATCGCCTGCTGAACACCGATGACTTCCATGTTACGTGCCATCACCAGAGCATTGAAGCAGGTGATGTCGATACCCTCCTTGACGATGGAGTGCTGTCCGAGGAGCGAAGCCACTGACGTTCTGACCCTCGCGTAGACTTCTTTACGTTCTCGCCCAGGGACACCTGCATGCACTGTCTGCAGCAATACGTCAGGAAGTTCATCTTTGACCGCCTGAGAAGAGATGATAGCCTTCGCAATTGCGACTTGTTGGCTGAAAGTGACCACGTTCGCAGTACCAACAGTTTCCAACATGTCCCTGACGGCGACGATGCAGCCTGCAGCTTCTAGAGTAGCATCCTTCAGGTCGAAACCATTGCGTTCAGCTGTCTTCTTCATCTCCCGTGACAATGCCTTAGCTCGCTTACCTTCCTCGTTCATCCGGATGGGCTTGATGACGATGTTTGGGACGACGATGCCGTCAGCTCGAAGGCGAGCGTAACCGATGTCAGCTAACTTTGGGCCGAACAATTCTTCGTCGATGGTGCTGACGATGCGACCGCGCTTTTCTGAAGCAGAGAAGAATAGGTTACGGTCAGACCACAGCGTCTGCAACCAACGTTTCTGTTCCTCGATCTGCTGACACAGGTGGTGAAACTCGTCCCACATACAAGCATCGACTTTTCGGTCTGAATTCGATAGGATGGCAAACAGCTTCTTGACAGAGGCGTAGGTGACGAAGATGAGCACCTTGTGCTTTTCACAGTGCTTCAGGGCTTCGAACAGCTCACCCGGATTTGTGGTCTGGAAGTACGGAGCGTTGGCATCGAGACGTGCCTCATCACCCGTCCTGAAGTGAATGCGAGCCACATCGTCCACGTGAAACATCCCATAGCATGCGAAAGTCTCATCATGTTGCCGAAGCAGATCGATAGTGGGAGCGACGATGACCTGCAGCGAGTGACCGAGCGTGAAGAAACCATGTCGTAGGGCGTAGTACTCGATCAGAGTCTTTCCGCCTCCCGTCGAGACGATGAAGCGACCGCGATTCACTTCATCACCTGCAGGACGCCTTCGAATGCCTCGAGCTGGTGGAGGCGCATCTTGGGCGCTCGAGTGGTCTTAGGAGGCTTGGCACTAGCGAGCACCGAAATCAACAGATCGGGCCAGAAATTCGGGTCGCGGTCGATGAACTCGACCTGCTGTGACCGTCCCATGACTCGCATCTGGTTTCGAGCATGCTTGAAGCCACGATGAAAGACACCGTTGCTGGAATCTGAAGGCGAATGCTCGAGGTTAGTGAAGAGGATGCGACGATGTGACGGAATGCCCTCACCGTCAGCCATACCGATGAAGGTGCCGAGCTCGCTAAGCGAGAACAGGCGCATTGGGTTACTACGCCACTTCGACTGGATGATGCCCCTGTCACCGCTCAAATCGGTGTAATCGAAATCGAAACCGCACTGCATCGGATCTTGACTAGTGTGAGAGACATCGGTGACGCCGAGCAACGGGTTCGACGCGGTGCCGTAACGAGCGTAAAAGAACTCAGTGAACACCTCGAATGCTGCACCGACCCGGTCGTTGTAGGTCTCAGACCCGACTTCACCACCGTCCACTCCCCAACTGCGTATCGCCTCGTCCAGGCTGTCGTAGCACTTTACGTTTTCCAAGACGTTGGCCTGAGCGACGTCCAACGTTCGGAGGTGTTTCAGCTTGACTTTCATGATTCCATCCTATCACCAAGGGCAACAATGTTGCACCATGTACACTCGAATGAAATCATCTCAGAAACGGTCTACGAAGCGACAGCCCATCTTGTAGTGGTCTGCGAAGAACTCTTCCTCTCGGCGGTGAAACTCGTGGATCGTCATCCACCAGGCCTTCGCCATGTCGTCGGAACCGACGACCTTGGGAAGAGCCCCGTCCGGAAGCTTGAAACAGAACGCGTGGGTGATGACGCGGCCGCGCTGGTCGCGACGAGGACTGTCAAAGACTTCCTTGTCGATGATGGACTTCTTGAGGTCCTCGGTCGTCACCTTGAGCTTGGTCTCTTCCCGAAGTTCTCGGATGCAGGAGTCGATGATGTACTCGTCGGCGTTGATGTAGCCGCCTGGCCAGGCAATCAGCCCCTTGCCGTACTTGCCACCGTGGCGGCCGACCAGGACGTGACCGCTGCAGATGACGATGGCATCGGTGGTGACGAAGGTGGGCTTGTAGGGGGCTCCGAGCCAGGCCGCATGTTCGTTCTGAATGTCCTCATACTCGCCGTGGAGGCGCTGGAACTCGGGGGTCGCCATCCAGGCCTCGATGATGTTGAAGACGGGCAGCGGCACCATCTTCTTGACATCGACCTTGTCTTGGCGAAACAGGTTGTCTCGGACACTCGTCGCATCGAGTTCCGAAGAGACTCCCGACTCGACGTAGTCGCCCCATTGAGGGAACAGCTTCAAGTAGAAGCTCGTTGCATCCTTCTTGTGCCCAATCAGCTTGATGTCACAGGACCCGCCCGTAATATCATCGATCGCGCTCTGGACGGATGCCAACCACATGTTGTTGGACTGATAGTCTTTGGCATGCACGAACTCGACTCGAAGGTTCTCCTCCGAAGAGAGGCACGCTCGGACCATTTCGGCGCGCTGAGTGCTGGACCATGGGTTCATCGTGTCCCGCGCCGCGTTGGCGCTTCCAAGGACGATGACCAACTTCTGCGCTTGCTTAAGCGCAAAACGCACCAATTCTAGGTGCGCATTGTGAAAAGGTTGAAACCGTCCGATGACGACGCCAAATTCATGCATGACACTCTCCGTGTAGAATCCAACAAGCCCTCTCTGGGCTTAGCGTTGGGATGGTGAAGCACCATCTGCAAATACTGTATCTCTCTCAATAGGGTTTGTTCAACTCTAGATGACTCTTTGCATCCAGGGTTCAAGTTTCACAATGTAACCGCCTGAAAATTGTTTTTCTGGATGATCGGCCATCTGACGAATCAGGCCACGTAGGCTGAGATCAGTACGTGATTCATACGCGTTTAGCTGCTCGGGTGAGAATGTCCTCTGACGATCGTGGTGTCGACGGTTACATAGATCAAAATCGGCGTAGTGAATGTGCAAGTTGTAGAGGCGCTTGTTCTCACCTTGCGTGTCACCTCCACCTACGATGCGTGGTCCTCCCAAGTCGTGCCACCCACGTCCCCATGTCGGAGTGTCTTTCCACATGAAAGCGTTGTCGTATTGCGGGCAACGAACGCCTCGTGTGCGTTGTGATAGCAACGTTCCCTTCTTCGGATCGTACGCTGCATCATCATCTGTGTGCATGACGTTGATAGCTGTCAGGAACCTATGGCGGTCTGCACTCTCGAGGAATTCATCAATGTAAGTGGTCATGTCGTGTCCGTGCTCGTGGCCCGGCACGATTATGTCATCAGGGCTCTCCGCGAATAGAACACATTCGTAAGACGCGAGCAATTGTGTGATCACGCCCTTGATGTAACGATCGTTCTTGCCCACTGGCACGGTGCCAGGTGGAATTTCGTGGAAGTTGACCCCGACCCCGCGGCACAATCCTGCGGTTGAGTCCGTTGATCCGTCGCTGTGGATGAAAAGATCCTGTGGATCAGAACACCTCGTGTAGTGCTCAAGCCAGAAAGGTAGAAATACTTCCTCATTTTTGACTATCGCGAGGATGGCACAGCGCCGTTTCATCGGTTCTTCTTGCTGACTGCCCTACCCTGCATCTTTTCCCAGTCACGATCCTCAGGAGGACGGACTTCGAGGTTCTTTGCCCAGACGCCATTGAGAACTTTCGTATCAACGCCTAGGCCCTTCGCAACGTAGGCAAGCGCGTTGAGGTCCTTCGGGAAACAGTGTCCTCCGAATCCCCTGACGTAACGTCCGTCATGTGTAGGCACTGGCCCAGGCACAGCCCAGTGACTGTCACCCAAACGCTTGTCGAGCTTTGCGTACTCGACAACCTTGTCATAGTCAACGTTCAGTCCCTTGTCGTCCAAGGCTTCGACGATCTGAGCGACCTCATTCGCATATGCAACCTTCGTCGCCAGGAAGCAGTTGATTGTGTACTTCACCATCTCGGCAGTCGTTGAACTGGTCTTGACGATAGGAACTCCCTTGAATGCAGTCTGAAACAGCAACTTGACGTTGTTGATCCACGGCCTGGGACCTCCGAGGATGATCCGATCCTGGTTTCGCATGTCATCGAGAGCGTTCGCCTCAGTCAAGAATTCAGGGTTGAAGACCACGTGAAGACCTGAACCAACCAGGCGCTCATGAGAGTTCCAACGTTCGACAGTTCCAGGCGGGACTGTCGATTTGATGACAGCGATACTGACAGTCCCGTGCGGCAACATGGAACATGCATCAGACAATTCAAACAGCACGTTCTCGACGATCGATAGGTCAGCCTCTCCGTCTTCGAACATGGGCGTTGGCAAGCAGATGAAGTAGACGCCGCTGAATTTTGTGCCCAATTCATGCATAGCATAGACGAGACCCTTGGTCGTTGTGGCCTCAACTGGCTGAGAATCAGCCCGGGCATGCAGAATAGGAGCCTTGCCACCAGGCTTGCGGATGCCTGCCTTGTCGAGGGTGTACACGTCAAAACCACGCTCTGCGAACACGGTCGTGAGTGAACCGCCTACGAACCCCTGACCGATGACTGCGATTGATTTCATGTCTTCCTTTCAGATGATGTTGATGTCGAGCACTGTCACATCACAGACGTAACACGTTTCATCGTACACGACGGATACTTTCGCCTTCTCATGCGGCAACGTGCTATCCTTATAAACTCTCATGCAAAATGATACGTGTCATTTTGTTCATCTAGAACAGCACAATCGATGATGTTTTCAAAGAGAGCGTTTGCGCAATGTTGAAGCAACTCCTCTTGTTCACGAAGCTTAGCTTTGTTTTGCTTTTCACGAGCCCGCTCAATAAAGTCGATTGACATGTGCAGATGGTATCACATGTTCTGACGGTGTTCAAGCAGTCACTTCTTCTCTTGTAAGAGCAAGAGCGAGTTCAGGTTGAACGCATCAGATGCAAGGTTATTCTGCACTTCAGGTTCACCGAACAATCTCTTTGTCTCGGGCCAACATGCCTTGCCTTCCTTCATTGTCAGGTCATCATTCAATTCAAGCGCACCGTGCCGCACGACAATGCTTGTATCGCAGATCAATTGCGGCATCTTGTAGAACAGCTCGTTGATGTACGTGTCATTGTGCGCAGACATCGAGAGGTGTCCCAGGCAATCGTAGTATGAACGATGGACGATCGGAAAGAAATCCTTGTTGCGCTTGCCGCTGATGTCATCGACGTATGATCTGATGAACTTCAGCTTTCCATCGTCAAATTGACGCACTTGATCGTCCCACCTGCGTGTTGTCATGATTGCATCATCATTCCAGATCATCATGAAACGTCCTGATGCGACCTTTGCCATCTCGTTGTACATCAGGTGAAGATCTGCGTAACCTTTCCCGCGCTCGCCGATGAGTACTGTCGTGTTGAACGAGTGCTTTGATCCATTCATGAGGTGAATTCTGGTTGCATCATCGTCAGAATCGATCCGAATGATCACCTCAATGTCTTCAGGGTTCTTCGTCATTGCGTCAAGCGAGTTCAACGATGCCTGTAATCTCTCAACGCGTGCTCGGGACGGCGTGAGGAGGCTGATGAGTTTCCCGCCTTTCATTTTGTGCCTTCGCCGAGACGAATCACGACGACGTCATCCTGATCGGGAACGTACCTGTGTGGATCAATGACGATGCTACCTTTCGGATAACGTTTCTTTGCAAACTGAGCGTGCTTCGTACCGATGAAGTAGATCGCTGGGTGGAATCCATTCCTCGTGTCAGCGTTGTCCCCTGCAGTCACGATCGGATCGACCATGGTTACGTTTATGTTTCGCTCACGAAGTACGCTCTCCAACAAACGAGACGGACTTCCTACCGTGAGGTTTGTCTCAGGCTTGAACGACTTTCCCATGATGTACACCTGATATGCTGGGTACGTTTGAACGTACTCTTCAATGATGTCTGCGAACCAGTCTGTCTGACGTTCACGCTGCATCATGATCGCCTCAAATAGATCGTACCCAAGGTCGAGTCTCCTCGCTAGCCACGATAGTGCGATGTTGTCACGAGGATGACACCCTCCACCGTCGCCCATGCCAGCAGTGAGGTACTTTGTGCTGATCAAGCGATCGTCAGCTAGTTTCAATGCGTCAGTGACTGCGTCGACGTCCGCGCCAGTCTTGTGACAGATCTCCATGAGTGTGTTTACAAATGCGATCTTTGTGCTGATGAACGTGTTGTACGCGACCTTGATGAGTTCAGCGTTCCTGATCTTCGTTCTGTAAAAGGGTCGATCGTGGATCGTCTTGTAGAACTTCTCAGCTAGATCAGCTGTTTCCACGTCATCGACACCAAACAACACGAATTCTGGGTTTGTGAAGTCATGGATAGTCGTTCCCATTGCAATGAAGAAGGGGTTGTAGCACAGTTTGATTCCTCCATGAAGATGAGGCATGATCTCACGATCAACCGTGCCAGGAAGCACGGTTGAGATGATCACAACTCTAGCTTCCGTGGGACCGCCGTACTTTTGATTCGATGAAAGAACCGAGGAGAGGCTTTTCATTGCAGCGTTCAGGTACCGGTAGTCAAAGTCAACACGTTTTTGAGGAAGACGATTGACACCTTCGTACCTCGGGTGATGGGGTGTCTGGACTGCTACAAAGATCAGGTCACATTCGACAAGATCTGCTACACCCACAAGCCTGATCTTCGTGTTCGTGAGTAGATCCTGTGCACCTACCTCTTGATAGGGCAACACCCGGGTGTTCATGATGTCAACAACTGTAGGACTGGGATCGTATCCCATCACCTCGTGTCCTGCAGCCTCAACTGCAAGTGCGCACGGAAGTCCCAGCTTTCCCAATCCTAAGAATCCGATCTTCATGATGTCACCCTTCGAACTGTTTCTTTGCATCTTCGAACGCAGCAATGAATTGTTCATCACAGTAGTTGAAGTTTTGCCCACTCGAGAACTTATCCCTCGCATGCGCTCCTAACAGGGCAAACGCTCTGGGTCTGTCGTGGTGCTTCATCCATGCTTGTGTCACTTTGAAGATGATTGCCTGCTGGTTCTTCAACGCCCTGTGAAGTCCGAAGTGAAATGCTTGTCGATCAGTGCAATGTGCACAGTGAGTTCCCGCAGGTCTTAGTGATTGTGGAAGTTCTGCTTCACGTAAGACGATGTCATGGTCAATATCAACGCCACGATCACAGTACAATCCATCCTGCGTTTGTCTGAACGTGACCTTAGGGCTGAAAACATTGAGACCGTTGATGTGCGCATCTGTCATGTAGTCAAACAACGGTGCTTGCAGGCCTGTGATGCGTGGATTTGCCTTGAACAGTTCAGCGATACATGACAATGTGTTGTATTTCATAAGGATAGTGTCAGCATCGACCTTCACGAATAGGTCATGATCGTTCTTACACTTGTTCCACTCATCCCACAATGCGTTGTGAGCTTCCTGTTCGTTATACCCTGCGATGACGAAGTGCGTTACGTCAACATCAACCTGCTGACGTACACGCTTGACACACTCATCGAACTCGCCTTCCTGAGAGTACATCGTACCGACAAAGATCCTTGTCATTTCATTATCTCCGCGAGATGCCAGTCACTCCTGAGCGCATACATGCAGATCTGATCATAGTACTTGCCATCACGCATCAAGGAGTGAACCAAACGTCCCTCTTCCTTGAAGCCTATGTGATTGTACACCTTTTGACCTATTACGTTGTACGTTGCAGTGGTCAATGATGCGCGCTGAAGCATTAGACCGTATGATCCGAACGCATAGTCGAGCATCCTCGACCACATGTACTTCGCAAGGCCTTGACCACGAAAATCTTTATGAATGTCCGCGCCGAGGACGCACGTACCATTGTACGTGTCGATTGAGTAGAATTTTGCAAACCCAACGGGCGTTCCCATGTTTCCATCGACTGAATCCTTCACGAAGATCAGTCTATCTTCCTTGGGATTCTTTTCAATCGTCGACCACCATTTCATGTGACTCTCGAGAGTGATGGGTCGAGGGTCGGTCAGGTTGTGCAGCACAACGGGATCATTGTGTAGTTCAACGAGCCATTCATGATCCTCCGGATACACGCAGCGCAAGCGCATGTCAGGAGGCGTGCTGGGACGCTTCACTTTGTAAGTTCCTTCACACGAGTGGCAATGTGCTCAATGTCCTCGCGGTCGAGCCACCATCCACATGGCAACGAGAATTGACGTGATGAAAATTCCCTTACACCTGGAAGTTCGACAGCGCTGTCCTTGAAACAGGTGTACGTATCGTTCGGCACGTGAACGAGCCCAGCCATGATGCCTTCCTCATTTAACGCCTTGAGCAATTCATCTCTTTGACGAGAGCTCTTTTCAGGCACAACCTTCATGGTGTACACCCATGCTGATCCTGAGCCACTGTCATGCCAGTATTGAAGATTGTTCTTTCTTGTGGTCACGACCGTAGCACAATCCTTGAATAAGGAATCATACACACTTGCATTGTAGCGATGAGTCGCGAGGATGTGATCGATATGCTTCAGGTTGGCAAGGCCGATCGCAGCAGAAACATTATTCATGTTGAACTTGAAACCAATCTCTTCAATGTCAGCGTCCCACTGCTGACCCTTCCAGTTACCCTTGTCATCCTTCGTACGATCACGGTCTAGACCGAACCACTTCAGAGCCTTCGCACGTTGGTGATCGTTCGGATCGAGGCAGATGAGAGCACCTCCATCTCCTGTCGTGAAATGCTTGATCGCCTGGAAACTGTAGCAGGTGAAGTCCGCCCATCGATTGATCGGCGCCCCTCTGTAGAACGCCCCGAACGCATGTGCTGCATCCAGGATGAGCTTCACATTGTTTGCCTTGCATACCCTTGACAGGTCGGCGAGCTCAGGAGGTGTACCTGCCCAAGCGACTGCAATGACTGCCTTTGTTCTAGGAGTGATGCGAGCACTGACACTGAGTGGATCGATCATTCCCGTGTCAGGATCCACGTCTGCCCACACGATCTTTGATCCTACGTGTTCGATAGGCGCGTTGGTTGCGACGCACGTCATTGGTGTGGTGATGACCTCACCCTTGCCACACATGTACAGCGCAGTTGTCAACGCTGACGTGCAACTGTTTGTCAGAATGACGTTCTTGGCACATAGTCGACCGGTCAATCCCTTCGTCAACTGCGTGACCTGTTCACCCTCATTGATGAAACCTGAAGTGAAAACCTTCCTGATTTCCTCCAGCGCTTCATCGGAAGGAACGTGCACCTTGAAAAGAGGATACGTCTTCATGTCATTCCTTACGATTGGTTGCGATCTCTTCGATCGATGCGCCCTTGAAACTCTCAAGAGGTGCATCCAGCACGCCCAACGTGTTGAGATACCGTTCAAGAGAAGAACGATCCATCACGATGTCTGAACTCGAGTACGTGAACCTCGCACCTGTCCCTGCGTTGAATGCAGGCTTGATGACATAGTTGAATCCAACGGGAGGTTGTAGCTTGCGAGTCCGTACAGACTCTGATTCATTCACCAGATCTTCGTGTTTCTTCTCGCCGGGCCTCAACCCGATGATCTTGATAGGCTTGCCATACCTCTCTGAGAAGATGTCAGCAAGATCGCCGATCCTCATTGAGGGAAGGCACGGTATCCAAGTTTCACCATTTGCGCCATGATTGATCGCTTTCTCAATCAGACTGACGCTGTCGTCAAGCGTCATGCAAAATCTCGTCATTGAGGGATCGGTGACAGTAAGGAATTCGCTGTTCAACGCCTGGTGTTTGAACAGCGGGATGATGCTACCTCGTGATTCGAGGACGTTACCGTAACGAACTGCAAGGTAGCGTATCAGCCTTGAACCAGTGTCAGCCTGACTCGTGACGATACGCTCTGAGATTGCCTTACACATCCCATAGACATTGACCGGTGCGCATGCCTTGTCAGTGCTGACGAACAGGACGGTCCTGATGTCGATGTCATCTGACGCGGCGTTCGCGGCATCGATGATGTTTTGCGTTCCTATTACGTTCGTCTTCACACTTTCATCAGGCGTCAATTCGCAGGTATCAACTTGCTTCAATGCCGCCGCTATGATGATGGTGGTCGGCCTGTATTGCCTGAGGACGTCCTGGACCCGAGCTCGGTCCCTCACGTCACCCACGTAAAATCGCAGCCTGTCGAGGGATGGAGCCAATGCCCCGGCCGAGAGCTCATTTCTGATGGTCCAGTGCTTCGCTTCGTCACGTGAATATACAGCGACTTCTCTTGTCCCGACTACGCCCGGAGGCAACCACCTATCGATCAGTTTTCGACCAAGAGAACCGGTGCCGCCGAAGATCAGGACCCTTGACATGCTCAAACTTTACTTCAGACGGACCACCGTGTACTGGTCACGTGGAGCGATGAATGCCTGGCGTGTGGGCAGGTACCCCTGTTTGGCTAACACCTTGGGCAACGTCCATGATCCTGTGATGACATTTTTGTCATGGGGCTGCTGCTCACATGTAAAGATGCCTCCATTGATGAGGGCATTTCGCGGGTATGACGAATGATAGAGTTGTTGAAAGTCGAATTCAGTGAAGCTGTGCATTACACGTAGTTTATTGAACGCGTCTCTCATCGCAACGTATCGGTTGAGAGCGGGTAGCTGCGTCAAGAAGTTCGTTCTCCAGAACGATCCCTCACCGACGCGTTCGTGTTTCACGCCTTCGTTCGTCACACGATTTGTGTGCACCTGCCAGATGTTCTTGTGGGAGCCCTGTACAGGTCTCTCCTTGTTGTAGAGGCGAAAGTTCTCTACTGAGTACTCCTGTAATCGTACGGCCCCTACGTCAGGATGTTCGTCCATGAACGTGACGCAATCTTGCATTCTGTGCGCACCGTAGTGGATCATATCCGATTCGATGATGTACGTGTACTCGGGCGGATTCTGCGCTAGCGAGTCGAGCCACCAGTCGATTGCTGTCCAATACCCAACGTTACGGTCAGCACGATAGACATTCTTGAAGGCAGAGCAAAGCTCACCCATACCAACGAACGTTGATGCGTTGTCAAAGACAGTGATTTCGTTTGCCCACTCAGGAGGACAAGAATCCTTGATGTTGGCGATCACCCGTTTCAACACATCGTAACGCGACTGCTCGAGGCAACATGTGACCAGTAGAATGCTTGGTCTCATAGTGATTCAATGAGTTTCCTGTAGGGTTCGTATGCCTTTGGGATCCTCATGTGTTCTACGTTTGGAATTGCAGGCGTCGCAAGCAACGTGTTGTCGTTGACTGCTGACGGAGGTAACACCTGCGATGCAATTCCGATGTCTCGAGAGACGCAAGGCACGCCCACCAGCCCACACTCGATGAGACTTTGTGGTCCACCTTCCTGCCGCGCGGTGACGGGATACAGGTCAAGCGTCTGGTATAGCTCATTGACGACTTCTTGTTCTGGCATCTCGAAGTACGTGCATCGGATGTTCATCTCTTCAAGTCTGGACATGATGTATTGACGGCGCCAGCCTGCGAGAACGACATGAATCGGTCTGAAGACGTTGAGCGCTTCGAGATAGTTCGCGAGCAGGTCAGGTCCCTTCTCGAGCTTGGGTAGGTAAATCCCCTTGGGAATACCTGCCCCCTCTGTGTCACGCTGAAATGAACCCACAAGATAACCGTTCACCGGGAGGCCGTGCTTCCTCCGGAGGTTAGCGCGATCATCCGTTCGCTTCCAGATCCTATGATTTGCCCAGTACGGGATGAGCTCGATGGGTTTTGACGTCAATGGTCTGACGAAGTCCAACGTGTGAATGTTCATCACGTGATACATGTCAGTGATCATGTCACGATGCTTGAACGCTAGCCTCGCAGCGACGTCAAATTTCTCAGGAACGATGTGATGGATCGTTGTGATCACTTGCTTCTGTTGAAGAAGCTCATATGGGAGCTGATCAAAACACCAATCAGCATGTAACCAGATCACATCTGCTTCACGAGGATCATCAACGCTGATGTCAGGGTTGTCATCATACCACTCCTTGTCGAGGCGGTCAACGATCCAACTCTCGTTGGGCGCGAGGATGAATACCTTGTTCATTTGATACTTTCAAAGAGTTTCACGTATTTCTTTGCGACTTGCTTGATGTCGATGTTGCCCGTGTAGAACTCACCAAGACGATCGCGAGGGGGAAGGTCATCGACCTGCGTAACGTCGATGTCGGGAGGATCATCATAGTCAACGAGCTCAAAGTTGTAAGGTGTTTGCTCCTTCAAGACGACACCATAGTCATTGCCGGTGACGTTCCTGATCAGTTCACGTGTGCCACCGACCTCACTGCATACCACAGGAGTGCCTTGCGACAATGCTTCGACCACAACGTTCGGACAGTGATCTGCCCATGCAAGATGAAGCATGTAGTTTGCTGCAGAGTAGATTTGCAGGTACACTTCCTGTGGAACTACCCCTGTGTAGAAGATGTGTGGATGTGGCTGCATCTTGTACGGATTACGTCCGCAGATGATGAGACAGCTGCTTTGATTCTTCTCGCGTAGACGATGAAACAATCTGATGTTAGCGTCAAGCCGCTTCTGCGGATGCCAGTGCGAACTGCTAACGTACATCTGTTGGTACATCTGTCGCATGTCAACGAGCGCAGGTAGCGTTAGTTCCTTGATTGGATCCAAGTTGATCCCATTGTGGATCACAACGCCTTTCTTTTTGTCGCCCCACCATCGCAGAGTCATCTTGCGATCAAATTCTGATTGCCACACGACTGCGTCAGCAACGTTGTAGAGCGACTTCAGAGGCTTATTCTTTGTATGAAACTCGCTTGGCTTGCTCCACAGGCCATCGAGCCTCTGAACGATCCTCTTCGCAAGCTTTGCACCGATCGTGGGCTGGATGAAAACGAGTGATACGTCAGCGTCTGTTCCATCGCCGAAGATGACATCGTGACCCAGCTCGAGCAATGCTTTCGATAGCCTGTACGCGAACGTATTGGGCCCCGACGCCGCCAGGAGGTTTACGCTGTCAAGATGTACCTTCATGTCACGATCGCTTCTTGATCTCCTGAATGATCGGCACGGCAAAGTCCGTGCCGTTCAGGATCGCAGCAAGGATCGCAAGGTGTTTGGTTTCAATGTTCTCCAATTTCGCTCGTTGTGTGAAGATGTCAGGGTCAAGTTCTTCTTTTCCATTCACGAGGATCCCATCGTAATATGATTGTGCAAGAAAATTCATCGCCTCGTTCGGGATGTGGATCCCGGACTCGACGAGCACCTCGATCAGGGAATCGAAGATGGTCGTGTAGATCTCGACGCAGGACACCAGGTTGAGCTTGCGCTCTCCCGTGATGAGGGGCTGCAGCTTCGTCCCTAGCAACTTGCTGATGGTCTCGTGCAATTCGGCCGGCTTCATGACGTGCTCCTTCGCCGAAATTCTTCCTCGAGAAGAGGTCCCATGACCGTCTCATTGAAGAGATTTTTCAGCAGCTGGACGTCATTGTACGGCAGATCCGACAACTTGTATTCATGGATGATGACCTGGTCAGCCATCATCTCGCCACCATTGAACTTGATTGACTTGAAGAACTGATCTGTCAACCATGCACGGGCATTTGGACCGATCTTGTACTTGCTAGCAGTGAAGACGCTATCAATCGTTGTCCTGATTGATGCTCTGATCTCGCGCATCAGATTTGGAGTTAGAGATTCATTGATGAACTTTTGCTGGACAACGTTGTTGAGGTGCAGTTCCAGCAACTCTGCAAACCTGATGCGCTTATTTTCGTCAGACATGCGTACACTGTACAACGTCGTGTGCCATTGATCACGCTGGCAAGTTTACGATCGACTTGAGGAAGTCGTTGTACTCTGCTACAGATTCCTTCCACGAACGCAGATGTATTGCGGGGACGCCCGTGGGATGCAGGTGATGCTCGAGACGATTCTTGAGGTCAGTCCATGACACGTATGTCGAATCGCAACCTGCAAACTCGACAGCTCCACCGCCGTCTCTGTGTACGTACGTGGGTAGCTCACATGCAAGTGATTCGAGAATGTGATTGGGTCCTGGGTCGAACAACGACCCTGACACGTACACGTCGTGCTTGCCGAGCTCCGCACCCAATGCATGGCCGTGAAGAGGTCTAATGACCTTCGTGTTCTTGAAGTCACATTGGTGCCGCCCGACGTACGTGAAAGCAAACTTGTCGGGCTGCTCACCTACCAGCTCGTCTATCTTCTCGTAGACGTCAGCACCCTTCATGCGATTGTCGCTCCAATGATGGGCGACGATGTTGAGCTTGCCGTTGTTGAGCTTTGGTTGCTGCTTGAAGATGCTACGTTGAACACCGTTGTAGATGACGGTCTGTTCCTTGCAGGCCCACCCCTTCTCATTGAAGTAGTCCTTTAGCCAGTTTGACACGAACACCGTGCCATCGACATGCTCTGAGACCTTGAGCAGCATCTCGTCCATGCCTGTGGTACCCTTTCGAGCATCACATTCGTTGACGCGAAGCACGATCTTACACGTGGGCTTCACGTAGAGCTGGTACATCACTGCCTGATCGATGCTGATCTGTGTCGGTCCCTGGTTATCAAGACCCACGATGAGCATAACGTCCGGATTGATGTTCATCGATGGATCGTCACACAGTTCGATGTCACCACGCGACCCAGCTGGAAATCCTTGCGACACAGCTAGAGTTAGCGGATCGTGCTCACCTGTAAACTCCCAGTACGCGTTGAAGAATTTTGCTCCGCCGCCCCAAGGGCCTTGCACGGGACCTCTATTGATGTAGACCTGCATGTTCTTAGTCTACCACGGTGAGCGTCAGGTTTTCACTCTACGTACCCACGCTTTCGTAGGAACTCCGCTTCGTCACGTTGGAAATATGCGTCAGGCGTCTGGTACGTTTCAGGGATGTCCTCGATCGTGTAGTGGTAGAACACTCGCGGAATGAACCCACAATTCGTTGTGTTGTGCAGGACTGGCAAATAAATCGCCTGGTCCCCGGCGCGCGTGATGTACTCGCCGTCCTCACCGCGGAAGTTCTCGTCCTTCACACCATTGATGACGTGCTTCCTGAACGTCTTGAGGTGCGAGCTCACCCAGGGTTGGTTGTACACGTCAATCTCCGGAAGCAGAGGACCGCTGATATTCTTGTCCGTGTAACCCCACCTGTGTGCAGACCACGCGGCCTCACACTTTGTGTGATTGTAAATCGCATTGATGTACTGCAATGCATCGAGGTCAGTCAACCAATCATCTGCATCGATGCGACAGATGATGTCGTCATCCTTACACATCGAGATTCCCTTGAGAACGTTCGCGACCTCCCACCTCTTTTCAGCATTCCATACGACCTCAATTTGTTCGGAGTACGTACCGTTCATCAAGCACTGGAATTGCAGTACGATCTCCTCCTCAACTTTCTTGTGTTCCTCTGACGAAACATCATCGATTAGGATGACCTTCCATTTGTCATAGGACTGCCCACAGACAGAGTGCAGCATCCTGCCCAACGTCTTAGACGCATTGTACATCGGCGCGACAAAGACGAATCGATTGTCACCAGTTTTCGTAGTGTGAGACATCAATCTCCTCCCCACATGAGCACTTCACACGAACGCCTTCACCGAGGCTCGTGGGCGTGATGCAGTACGTATATTCTCCACCGATTGAGCCAACATTTCTGGGCACGTCGTCAGTCTCCATGTGCTTTTCTCGATTATGAGAACGTCGCCAGTCACGGATTTCCTTTTGCTGCTCCTTTGTGAGGTAGAAGATTGGATCACCTCGACGCTCCTCGACCCTTCTCAACTGTTCGGACGTCCATACCGGTGTTGCTGCGCAAGGTCCTTCGTGATCTTCGTTACGAGAACACGACCATCCGGTGGGAGGTCTCCTACATCGATACTCACCAATCATCACGTGTAGTTCCTTCCTTGCTGAGCAGCACCTGTCCGTAGTCGACCTGGTCGTCAGTGAGGCGACGATCATCGAAGAAAATACGCCTGTCCATGATGATCAGCTCCTTAGAGGAATCGTCAATTTCGTCGATGAGACGATTGCACTGGATACCGGGATCGTTCTTTGTAGACATGTGATAGTCATCGAACAGGAGGAACTTGTTCCACTTTTCCTTCGTGTTCTCCCAATCAAACTTCGTTCCATTGTACGAGTGATCACCGTCAATGTAGACAAGATCAAACTTCTCGTTGATCTGCGGAAGGATTGCAGCTGATGTGCCGCGAGCAAAATTCACATACTTGAACCACTCTTGAGGTAGCACCTGCTGCAGCATACCGAGGTACTTCTCATCGATGACCGGGTCAATGGTGATGATCTTGCCTTGCACACCTGCATCGTGGAACGCTCTTGCAGCACAGAACGTTGAGTAGCCTCGACCCATGCCGACCTCTAACATCGAAGTCAGGTTGAACTGGCGAATGAGGTAGTAGATGAGGATCCCGCGCTCGTAGTTCGGGCGGAAGAACATGCCATGCTTCTTGTAGTTCGGGTCGTTGGGTTCCCTGTTTCGTTTTGCTGTGAACTCTCCGATGTGATCAAAGTCACCCATGACGATCGAGTCAAGGACGACACCCATCTCCTCGAGCTTCTGCCTGATGTTCACAGTTCTCATCATTTCACCCTGTAACCAAAGCCACCACGCGGTCCTACCCCATCGATGCGCTCAAGCTCTCCAGCATCGTACATCCTTTTCAGGACACTTGACAATGAGGACAGCTTGACGACTTGAGGATGAATGATCCTTGAGTGATCGAGCATGCGCTTGATCTCCACAGCGGTGTAGTAGGCGCTTGAACACAGGAAATAATTCTCAAGCGCCTCAACGATTCGTTTACGAAGTGTCATATCAACACACCTACTTCCTGAAGTCTCACCATATCCCACAGTTCTGCATTTGTATGGCCCGTGCAGAACCATTCCCATTTCTGACGACCTTTCGGTCTCATATAACCCTTGATCTCCACCCATGTATTTGCATGATCGCCATCCTTGATGAAAGCATCAATGATATACGTGTGACCGTCAGGCATCTCGAATGGAATCTGCCAGTCAAAGTCGATACAATTTGTGTTGCACCAATTGATGAAGGCGATCTCATATGAACCTCTGCAACATAAACGTGCATTCGTTTTCCAGTGATGTAGCGTCTGCACATTCGACATTGCTTTGCACGACTTCATTATGACATCAACGTTATATGCGATGGGTACCGTAGTGCCGTAACGTTCGATAAAAGTCGCTTCTTTCTTTGCACGAACTTTCGAATCACCCATACTGCTCGGAGAACCATAACGTTCAATGCACGTCTGACGAGCATTTGCCCGTACTTCTGGTAATGACATGAATGACGCAATACCATAGCGTTCAATCATCGTCTGCTTCTTTCGCTCAAGAACCTCAGGTGTCATGACTGACAATGTGTATACATGTGCCACACCGTGTCGCGCAGAATTCTGGTAACACTCACGAGTGCAGTATTGCATCAAACGCCGTTCAGGTCGTTTGCGTTCGAAAGTCTGATGACATTCATCACATTCATACACATAAATCGTACTTGTGTACGTTCTAGTGCGTCTAGATGATTGACGCTGTGTCGTTCGTTTCTCTTTCAGCACACATCACCTTGGGTTGTGTTCTACTGACGGTGATCCACGGTGTCCTCGTTCCATCCCACTTACGATGCCAAATCCAGCCGCCGATCTGTGCAAATTCTTTCGCACGTGCCTCGATCATCTCATCAGTGACCTGTGACCATGGAAGATCGAACATCATGTTCATATCTGCCGTGTCTACGTATTCGCCTCCCATCAACTGCACCCAATGTTTCGTCCAGTAATCACGGTACAACCTGATCTTCCTCGGAAGATCATACCACGAGTAATGGAAGACACAAGGCAAACCTTCTACGACTTGATTGAACCAACGCTCGTACTCTGTGAGAGCGACGGGTGATTGATCTGTACCCGACAATGCAATCCTGCGGGCGTTCTCTACGTCTGGCGTGTAGAAGTTGACGCTGAGCAACCGGTCACCCGTCTCCTTGTGCACCATGTCGCATCCGTCAGTTCCACCGACGGCGTACGGCTGTCCGTCTGCATCCGTTGCACGAAGTTCCTTTGGGATACCATGCGTGATGTGAGGAAGGTTGCGACTCAACCTCCATTTCCAAGGCTGAATGTCAGCACGAACCTTCTCTGGTCCTCCCCAATACTCGATGACAGGAAGAGACATGACATCAACGCCCTTTGGGATCACGCGGCACAGACCTGCAATCTTCGGTGCATCATCCTCGTGCACGATCTCGTCGCTGTCCATCTGCCAACAGTACTCACTTGTACACATGGCACGTGCTTCTGCTTTCTGCATGCCGTCGAAGATAGGATGACGCTTTGACTTCCAATCGCGTTTGACCTGCTTGACCTTGAGTTTCAGATTGACGTTGCCTTTGTTGTCTTGAGTAGCAGTTTCCGCTGCGATTCTTAGCAGAACTTCATAGGTGCCGTCAGTCGAACCACCGTCGACGACACACACTTCATCGCAGAATTGCAACATCGATTGAACACACTGTTCGAACGGGTATTGCTGCTTGACCGCGTTGTAGGTCGTCGTGTAACCTGAGATCGTGGGCCTGTACTCCATCATCTTCCTGATCGAGTTCCAGAAGAGACTGGGGGCCGTGAAGAGGTACTCCTCAATTGAGACCAGGTCATCGGTGGCGAACCACTCCTCGTTCTTGTGCTGGACAAAATCATTGAGTCGTAGTTGACATCCAAGTAATTTGGCCTCGATGACCATCCGGGGACAGGTATCTCCGCCTCTCGGAAGGTAGACAAAACCTTCGGCAACAGAAAGCCTGGCGAGTAGACTGTCGTAGGGCAAATCCCAGACAACGTCGTACTCCTTTTCATTGTCCTTACACCACTTCTCTGCGTCCTCAGCGCCCTTGATCCAAGACTTGGATCCCAACACAATCCATCCCTTACGTTCTTCGGGGGCAGATTCACGAAGCTTCTTGATGAGCCCAAGGGTCTTCTTTTCGAAGACGCTAGAGAGTACGACGCTGTCGTTTTCGCTAAGAAATGGGAACGCTGTCAGGTAGCGCTCTTTCTGTGCCTGCGACATCCAAAATAGTCCCTGGGCTCCCTGGAAGAATGAGCTGATCAGCTTTCCATTCATCTGGCTCGGACAGTCACATGCTGTACCAGTAGCGTTGAGGTGAAGCTCAGGTGACCTGGCACGACAGAACTTGTAGTCGTACTCGAGGATGGCATACTTCATGTTCCCGATGATTGTCGGGATGAGTTGCATGTTCAACTGCACGAAGTTGCCGAACACCCAGAAGAGCTCGTGACCCTGTCTGAGCAGATCCATCGTCACGTCCTTGGAATGCAGTCGAAATACCTCGAACGGACATTCCTGGATGAGTGCTTCAGATGTGAGTTCTGCCCCTCCGACGTAGTCGTCAACGAACATGTCTGCTACGAAGATGACTTTCGCTGTCTGCGGGATGTTGATCTTGAAATCGAAAACATTGCTAGCAAAGTCTACTGGTTGCACGTGTGGCCTCGAGACCATTGTATGCACTCGATTGAAACCTGTTCACGTTATTTGTACGTTGATGTTCTTACTCGAACTTCCTACTTACGTTCAGCACGACGAACGTGCACATTTGTCCATTTACATCTAGCAGGTTTAGTCTTAGATCTAAGATCTAGAAATTTCTGATCCGATCTGCTAGAAATTAGAAATTAGAAATCTTGATCTAGCGGAGGATACGTGGCACGTAAGCAGACACAGGTCAGTGTAGCGCGAAGGGTAACGTCGGAATTCGAAAAGAAGACGACTAGGACTCTTCGAGAGCAAAATCGCGTGTTGGCACAACAGAATGACGTTCTTGCTCAACTTCAGGACCGTCTTGATGCACCAATCCTCAACGGAGGCTACAATGACCTGGTTCAGGAAGTTGGTGAGATCAAGAGCATCAAGTCTCAACTCGAGTCTGCTAGTGTGAAGATCGATCACATCAATGCGTCTATCAATGACCCAGATCACGGAATTTACGTCAAGGTGAAGCACCACGACGTGTGGATCATGAAGGTGAACAGCACCTGGAAGTGGGTTCTTGGGACAGTCGGTGGGTTGCTAATCGCAGGTGGTGGCAAGATTCTCTTCGACTATATCGTTCAACACTTCCATTGACCCATTGAGTACGATGCCTCCATGGTGGAGGTGTACACTGCTGAGGAACTTTCTGCGTCCGTGAAACGCATTGTGTCTGCATTGACACCGTTGCAGTCGTGCGAAAATGGCAGGTTCATTGCTGAGGTTTCAGGCAAGCCCACTGTCCACACGCGCTTGCAGACGCTGTTCAACATCAAGTTCAACAACGTTCTTGATCGGATGGTGTACGAACTGATGATGACCCATGCCACACGAGCAGAGAAGCTAGGCCCGGGAGGATTCAATCGTGCCATCACGTTGCTGCTTGAGAAATTTCAAAGTCACCGTGGCAGTGTCCACCAAGAGAAAAATTGCTCGTCACGTGCAAACCCGAGACACGCGTCTGTCAGTGACGTTGACAAGATCGTAGGGTCATACACCTCATCAGGAGGAAAATTGACTGCAGCGATGGTGAAGGAAGCGATCTCTCTGGCGGGATTTGCAGGACGAATCATTGTCGAAAAGACAACGTCAAACACGCCATCTGTTGAGCTCGTCAGGGGATACACGTTTGAGCTTCAACAGCTGTTGCCCATGGACGTAAGTTTCATGCGCCCTCGGATCGTGTGCATTGACGGTTACGTCGAAGACGTGTCAGAGGTGCATCACCTGCTCGAAGCCTCCAGTGCTGCAAAAGAACCCGTCATCATATTCTCAAGGGGAATGTCAGAGGACGTCAAGCACACGCTCAAGGTGAACTACGACAGAGGAAGTCTTCGTGTTGTGCCAGTAGGCGTGCCATTTGACCTTGAAGGAATGAACTCGTTGATCGACATTTCAGTCGTGTCAGGATGTGACCTAACCTCAAGCCTGAAAGGTGACCTGATCAGCAGCATCAAGTTTGAATGTCTCCCATGTGTAGATCAGGTGACAATTTTCCACGGTCGCACGATCGTGACTAACACGTCTACCCACGACCGCGTCAGGGAACACGTTGCTGAGCTAAGGAAACGCCGCGAGAATGTCAGCATTGAGGACGTGTCCATGTTGCTCGACAAACGCATCAAGTCATTGAGTCCGAACCATGTCGTGATACGCCTGCCGAATGATAAGGATTTCGTCATCAATTCACAAGCGATAGACTACACTTTACGAGCGATCAAATCCATCGTTGATTATGGCGTGACAGATGACGGTCTGCCGATCACGACAGAACTTGCCTCTCAAGTGTACGCTGACAGATGCTACGAGATGCTCACGAACGTGGGCGCTTATCTAGCGTAGTACTACGGTCGACGAGGCCGATTTGTTCTCGCTGCACGTCCTGCTTTCTTTTGTGTAGCTGCAGGCTCCGGAGCGAATTTGTCCTTGTCAATCACGTTGGCACTCACCAAATGATCGATCACTTTCTTGATCTCGTCAGCACCCAGGTTCGTTGCCTTCGCAGCGGCAGCAACAACGTTATTGACAGTTTGCTTTGGCTGCGCATTCGTGCCGGTCGGTGCGGGAGGCTGTTGACCAGGCGTGTTAGGAGACGAAGGGCTAGTTCCTGTGCCCGCTGTTGCGGGCGCCGTGCCAGAAGCTCCACCAGTGGGTTGTCCCTGTCCGGCCTGTTGAGCTGCAGTCATGCCTTTGAAAATCTCTGCCGCACCAGAAAGTGCTCCCTTGACAGCTTGTGTGATTGTGCTGAGTTCTGAAAGCTTGATGCTAGCAATTTGCTCTGCTAGATCTTTGGGATTTTCGATGTATCGATTGGGCAATAAACCCTTCTTGATGATGTTCGACAGCTGGTTTAGGCTTTTTTTTACCGGTTTTGTTGTACTTCCACGAAGTCCACTAATGCTCTGTTTGTCGGCATTAGTTACGTCGCCACCTTTTGCAGCGATGATTTCAGCAAGCGTCTTGTCTCCCTTCATCTCATCTTGTGAGATGTTAAGTTGTGATTGCATGAGGCTTGGGAACGTATCGAAAAATTCCTCAAGTTTCTCGCAGAATTCACCTGCATCCAAGAGCGGATTGTCTGTCTCCTTACTCCGGAGTGCATTGATGATCTTCTTGAAGAAGCGACCCCCGCCCTCTTTCCCACCAACGATGTCGCTGATGTCAGACATGACTTTCTTCTTTGCGTTCGTCAATTCTCCCAACGATCCAAAGTTGACGCCGTTCAATTTCTTGAACAGTTCACCAGCCTGGATCACTTGCTGTTTGTCGAACGCTTCAATGATCAGTGCATCTGTGTAGTCCCATTGCTCATCAATGACATGCAAGCGTTCACGAAGATCGTTTAGGCGCTTGACTTCGTACCGTTCCTTGAGCGATTGTGCCATGTTTAGTTCACCTTGCTGTTTACTACGTCTAAGTATGCGGTATCATTAGAGATGAAGGTACCTCATGAGCAATCATCTTAATCCACACGATCAGATCAGCAAGGCAGCTTGGACCCTAATGGAGGGCATCAAGGACTCTGTCAACAACAACGTCACGACAGCAACACGTACTGCACTCAAGGTTGATCCTCAGGTGCTTGTCAAGTTGCTTGCAATCATCAATTCCTCGATCGAGGAAGGTTTTCACAAGGGTTCGAAGACGTTCTCTCGAGCTGTTGCGGGAGTGATCGAGAAGGTTGAAGAGAACGCAGTTGACCTGGCAAAGTAAGGTCTGACGCGTGGCGACCGGTCTGAAACACCTGATCACGTGTCGATGTATCTTGCCACAATTCAAACGTGCTAAGGATCCGCCCTCACACCAGTTCGTTGTTTTCTCTGTAATAGAGGACGATGGATCTGCTCGTGTGAAGTTCGCACAGTGTAACAACTGCGGAATCGTTCATAAGGTGCTTGACGTTTGTAAGTCCGAGATCGTTTCACGTGAATCGATGAAGTCGCTAGTGACGATCGAGGATGTACGTGTTGGCATGAACGCAAATCTCGTTGAGTTGTTAGAATTGAACAAGGCTGATCTTCCAACCTGGGAATCTGTGAAGTTCATCATTGACAACAAACAATGGGGGTCATTTGTTGTGCTATCGACGGATGAAGAAGCAGGTCTCAGGCAAGGAAAGTACCTACGCATCTTTGGTGAGGATCTTTACAAGGTTGAGACGTTCACCCGTGAGGAGGTAGTCAAGTGACAACATTGTATGGAGAGGCACAATCTGAGAAGCGCGCCGCGGAAAATCAGGTGTGTCGTCAGATCGTGCGAGAGATCAACAACTTTGGCGTCACGCAACGACAGACGCTTCTGGTCATCTATTTGCTAGCTTCAGAGCTTGAGAGCATGGAACAAACACGTGCTATCACGTCCCTGGTGAGAGAGCTCGGCGGCGAGGACCTATTCCTGATTGGGACACCTGAACCTGACCACGAGATTACGGGAGGAAATGATGGGACGCCAAACGTTTGAGAACAAAGGATCGGAACATGCAGCACGCACTCGCAATGGGATGCCTGCCGAAATGCTTGAGCAGATGTTCATGCCTCAGGTCGACAACACGAGGATGGTGTTCCTTCACGGTGACGTGACAGAGAATGCGATTTCGAACGTCATTGCACAGATGCTCGTGCTGGCAAACGTCAGTCAAGCGCCAATCTATCTGATCGTGTCAACGTACGGAGGTTCTCTTGATGAGATGTTTAGCCTCTACGATACGATGAGGTTCCTACCATGTCCTGTGCACACCGTTGCGTTGGGAAAGGTGATGTCAGCCGGTGTTCTACTGCTAGCGGCAGGAACAAAGGGAAAGAGACTCATCGGCGCGTCGGCTAGGATCATGATGCATCCTCTCAGCGCTGGTCTATACGGAAACATCTTTGAGATCGAGAATGAGACGAACGAGGCAAAGCGCCTTCAGAAGCTCATGGTAGACGCTCTTGTCAATGAGTCAAAGATGACCCAAGTTCAAGTTGAGAAAGTCATGAGACGTGGTCTCGATTACTACATCACACCTGACGATGCGATCAAGTTCGGGATTGTTGACAAGGTCATTGGTACCAACAAGTAGTGTACATTTGCCTCACAGAATGATACTGTGAGTCCAAATGACCTATCCGGACTACACGCCCTATTTTCCTTTCGAAAACATCCGTGATGAGCAACGAAAGGCGATAGAGTTCGCGCTTGATGCGTTTCTCAATCAGAAAAAGCGCTTCGTCATCCTCGATGCTGGTACAGGCATTGGCAAGTCTGTTATCGGCGTTACGCTAGCGAGGTTTCTAGAGGAACACGGTGGTCAATCGTACGTAAAGAACGTTGACGGAGAGAGCGACCCGGTGAAGGGTTCGTACTTCATCACAACGCAGAAGATCCTGCAGCAGCAATACATTGACGATTTTGGTCCTGGGTCGGGCAGGAATCTCATGCGATCGCTCAAATCTGCGAACAACTACTGTTGCCGCTTCTACGCTGACCTTCGATGTTCTGATTCACGTCGATTGCTCAAACAGATGGGCAAGTCAATTGACGACACGCCTTTCGCAAAGTGCTGCAAGAAGGCGTGTCCGTACGTGTTAGACAAGCAGGAGTTCCTCGAGCATCCACTTGGCATCACGAACTTTTCGTACTTCCTGGCTGAGACGATGTACGCAAAGCAACTTACGCCACGGTCATTGCTGGTCATCGACGAGTGTCACAATGTGGAGAACGAGCTCGGCAAGTTCATCGAGGTCACATTCTCAGAACGGTTTGCAAAGACGCTAGGTTGTAAGGTTCCCAGGCTAAGCACACCCGCAGAGGTGTTCGAGTGGGTTCAGGGACCTTACAAGAAGGCTGTTGCAAAGCTGATGTCGGGCTTGACGAAGCGCATGAATGAGATCTTCAAGTCAGACAGCGCCGACCACACGGGCTTGAACGATGTCGGCAAGCGGTACGAGATGCTCGACAAGCACATCTGTAAAATCAACCGCTTCATCGAGGTATACAACCCCGACAATTGGGTCATGAATTACGTGAGGCCCGACTCGAAGGACAACAACGCAGGACGAAAGTTCGAGTTCAAGCCGGTCGACGTTTCAGCCTACGGTGAGTCGCACCTGTACAGGTTTGGAAGTCGCGTGTTGTTGATGTCAGCCACAGTCATCAACAAGGACGTCTTCTGCAAGTCAGTAGGCATCAATCCTGACGACGCTGCATACATGCATCTTCCATCTCCGTTCCCTGTCGCGAACAGGCCCATCCATTACCTCGCGGTCGGAAGCATGTCACGAGCGAACATCGAGACAACGCTGCCGAAGCTCGCGCTCGTTGTGGGTCAACTGCTCGACCTGCACAAGGACGAGAAGGGCATCTGTCACTGTGTCAATTATAAGATCGCAAAGTACATCGTTGACACGCTCAAGTCGCCGAGGCTGTTGCTTCACAATTCAGATAATCGTGATGAGATGATCGATTTTCATCTGAAGTGTCCGGATCCAACTGTCCTCATCAGTCCCTCAATGACGGAGGGCGTTGACCTTGTTGATGACGCCAGCAGGTTTCAGATTCTCTGCAAGGTTCCCTTCCCGTACCTGGGTGACCAGGTCGTGCAGCTACGTAAAGAAAAGAATCCCGACTGGTATGCGTGTCAGACGGTACGTTCGATCGTCCAGGCGTTCGGTAGATCGGTCAGGAATGAACGGGATCACGCAACTTCATACATTCTCGACACTGACTGGGAACGGCTCTACAAAGCCAATCACCAGATGTTTCCAAGTGAATTTTTGGCTGCGCTCACCTAAGCCTACGGGACACGCTCGTAGCATAAATTGTTTTACGACTGTGTGAGAGCGATATAGATATTGATCGAGGTTAATAAACATGGAAACAGACAACAAGGTGATCGCGAAGTGGACAGAGCTCAAGGCAGTGATCGATGGACTGGAATATGACATCGCAAAGAATGCCCGTGGCGTTGCGGCTGCTGGCGTTCGCTCGAGGAAGGGATTGCGTACCCTGAAGCTCAAGGCTGCTGAGCTTGTGAAGCTCACTGTCGTCCTTGACAAGGACAAGCGTGCATCCCGTCCGCCGCGCGACAAGAAGGCAAAGACACCCGGGGAAGCTGCAGTCGCCTCAAGCGACGATGACGAGTGAAACGCCTGAACTGAGCAGTGATGAGGCCCCGGCTGCCGCAGCCGGGGCTTCGTCGTTTCTAGCGCCTAGTTATGTGAACAGGAGAGATAGCATATGCCGGCACCGAAAGCAGCACTTCGTGACATTCATGAACTTCGTCTAGATCCGACGAAGCCACACAAAGTTTCACACGTAACCGGTCATCTGGTTGATGCTGATGCTGCAGCAAAGATCGTTGTGAAGCCACCCGTAGTTGTTCCTGCAGCACACGTCGTGGTGCCTGTCGCACCGCCTATTTCTGTCGTGGTAGAGCCGATTGTTACTGCGGTTCAAGCGGACGAAAAAGAATATGTCGGTGAGGTTCTTGATGACAAGGGCGAACTGGTCGCAGAGGTCGACGTCAAGATCGAGACAGCTTCAGATGGCACGCAGACAGAGGACGTGACTGTGATTGCCAGCAGCAAGAAATCACGCGGCAAGAAGCCTGTCACTCCTGCGAGCTGATACTACGAAATCTTCCGAATCTTCTCGAAGATTGCTTTTTCGATCTGACAGATGCGCATGCGCGTCAGGTCGTAGATCTGACCAATCTTCTGTAGGGTGTGAGGACCGTTCTGTGCAGCAATCATGACGCAATTATGTTCCTCTTCACAAGGAATCCAGTGAGGACAACGTTTCCGTTGACAACTGACACCACATTGCGCTTGCACTGCGAAACAGGTTGTGCCGTCCACGACTCGGCTAGGTTCATCCTTGACGACGTTGAGGTGCTTCTTATTGTCTTGATCCATTGATTAGTTGTCCGCCAGTTGATATTGTTACCCAAGAAGGCCGTACTGTACAAAAACTCAAAGGAAACGAAACAGTTCATGATCAGCGCGCACAAGAAGGTAACACTTTCAGGAGAGCAGATGAGCGACAAGAAGACGTACATTCTGGATACAAACGTACTCCTCAGTGATCCCAATTCGATCTTCTCCTTCAAGGAGCATGACGTTGTGATCCCGCTTGTTGTTCTCGAGGAGCTTGACAGGCACAAGAGCCGGCCTGATGAGGTCGGTCGTAACGCGAGGGAGGTCACTCGTTCACTCGACAACCTGCGAGAAAAAGGTAGCCTGGTCACAGGTGTGGAACTAAAGGACAATGGCACGCTGCGTGTCGCTGTTCCTGAGACTGCCTCAGCGACCAACTTGCCCCCGGGTCTGCAGGCTGACAAGCCAGACAATCTGATCATCTCGTTTGCACTGTCAATGGCAAGCGCTGGTGCTATCCTTGTATCAAAGGACATCAACGTTCGCATCAAGTGTGATAGTCTTGGTGTGAAGTGTGAAGATTACCGCAAGATGCGCGTCGCCGATGACCCGCAGAAGTTCTACCGTGGAGTTGCGGTTATCGAGGTACCTGAGCAATCGGTAGATGAGTTCTACAAGAATGGTCAGATCGCTCTTCCAGAAGAGCAGCTTAGGTCAAACAAGATCTATCCCAACCAGATCGTAATCATCAAGAATGTCCGTGACGGACAGACGTCAAAGTCTGCGATCGCAAAGTGTCTCAATCCTGATGAGCCTCTCGTTGCGATCGCAAAGATCGATCAGGCGTACGGTCTCAAACCCAGGAACAAGGAACAGACGTTCTCTCTTGATCTGCTGTTTGATGACAACATCAAGCTTCTGACCCTTGTGGGTCCCAGCGGGACTGGCAAGACCTTGCTAGCACTTGCCGCAGGGCTTGAGCAATTGAAAGGCGCAGGAGATGTATCAAAGGCAAAGTACGACAAGCTAGTCGTCACACGTCCTGTGCAGCCAGTTGGCAAGGACATCGGTTTCCTTCCTGGAACGCTCGAGGAGAAGATGGAACCCTGGATTGCACCTATCAGGGACAACCTTAACTTCCTATTTGATTCACGTAGGACGCGTCCCAAGCCGCAGAGAAATGGAGCTCAGGGTCGTGGTCAACATGATGATGACTTCTACCTGCAGTTGATGCAGGATCGTGGTCTCATTGAGATTGAGGCGATCACGTTCATTCGCGGTCGTTCTATCCCGAATGCATTCATCATCATCGATGAAGCGCAGAACTTGTCAATGCATGAATTGAAGACGATCATCACACGTGTTGGAGACAACACAAAGATTGTCTTGACCGGTGACATCGAACAGATCGACAACGTTCATGTCGATGTTTTCACCAACGGTCTGTCATACGCAGTCGAGCGTTTCAAAGAATATCCGATCTCCGGACACGTGACGCTCTTGAAGGGTGAACGTTCAGCGCTCGCCACGCTCGCCTCACAGATCCTTTGATCTATGCGACGCGATCCCGGCCCTGGGATAGGACACGTGGTATATTTGTCGATGCATGTCGGGAATTCTTGATAGCAAGTCACGTGTCCTAGACACTGTCATCACCACTGAAGGTCGACGTCAACTCGCCAACGGTGGGATTGACATTCAGTACATCACGTTCACTGACGCTGGAACCTTCTATAAGGCTGACATAGCGAGCGGCAGTCAAGATGCGACTCAACGGATTTACCTTGAGTCTTGTCAATTGCCACAGGATAACGTGATGTTTCAGGGCAATGACGCCGGTGAAATTCAGGCGTTCGCGAACGCTTCTAGCATTGCGATGAGCAATGGAGGTCAGATCTTGGAATACTCATTCCAAGCACTGACAGGAACGTTCGTAGGATCACCAATCCAGAGCACCCGTGCGTTGACCGGTCCTGAGTTCGCAACAGCGGCAAATGTTCTGTTGGGTTCGTCTGCTGAGAACCTTAGCAATCTCTATCCCATCGCCTCAACGAATCCTCTGTTTGATGTTGACGGGTTTGAGATGGGACCGAACGAGGTTACGTTCACGATCAACAATGATCGTCCTGTTCCACAACACATGCACTTAGCGAACATCAATAACCTCGCAAGCGTCTTCTCAGATCCTCGATTTTCGAACCTTGTCAACTTTCAGTTTCTTCCGCCGATTAACGTGACGAATAAGTCACCATTGGGAAACTACGTCGGTTTGGGCCTAGTCCGACGCATGTTATTCGAGCACGTCTTCAGCGAGTTGTACTACTACGAGTCATTGGGCCAGCTACAAAAGATCAATTTTGATCCGACGTCAATCGCAAACAACGTTGTGGGACAGTTCTTTGAGGTAAGCACCGGCAAGGTTAGCAAGCTTGACGTCATTGACTACGGGATTCATCCCGCATCTAACGCACACGTATTCTTCGTAGGGAAGTGCGTCGTTGACCAGAACGCAACCGACACGTTCCTACATCTCTTTACGCTGGTCTTCAGGCCTTGAGCTGACATGTACTTCAAGCTTCCACAGACACCAAAAGTCCTCAACGTTGATGATGACTTTGCTCATCTATTGACAGTCGCCGCCAATGGTGATCTGAATTTCGAGTTTGAGTATTCGATATCACAGGATGATGTCGTAAAGTACAAAGTGCAGAAATTGACGATCAACGTCGCGACACGTGTCATACCTCCAAAGCCATTGTTCGGTAATTCACAAAGAGGTGTCATTGACACACGTTCTCTGGTTTCAAACATAAAATCGACTACGATTGACGCAAAGACGAAGCAGCAACAACAGAATGCGTACGTGATCGCTTCTGTTGATTGCGACATCGCTGCGCTGATCAACAATGACATAATGCCGCAATTGCAGGCCGGCGTTCCACTGTCCAGCATTCCATCGTTGAATCATCCTCGATTGACGCTTGTTAGCGCAAGTGACACCAAGAACAATAACAATCCTCAACCTGTTCTGCAGACCGTAACCAACAGCAAAGCAGTACCGAATCAGAAGGCAAGCAGGGCTGCATCTGCTGCTGCGAACACGAAAGCGCTTTCAGTTGAGATGATCACACGTCAAGGTCTAGATCCTTCGCATGCACTCAACCTCACGCCACGTTCATCGTCGGAGTATGCTACGTTGGGAGGCCTGTCAAATACGTCGACAATGCAGGAGTTGATCACTGATCCGGCCGCGCAGCTGATGAACGCAAGGATCTTTCCAGTCACCACGTCAATTCCTCCAACCTCTACGATCGATGTTGCTGATGCTGACGGTGTGCAGGTTTTGCAATCAGTGACAAATGGCGTGTTGTTCGCGAAGATCAATGTTCTCATTCCAAAAGCAAAATTGATGCTGATGGGTAAGCCTGTCACGCAGGTCTTTGTTGAGTTCGATCTGATTAGCTCGAGCAATGGAATGAAAATCAACACGATCAATAAGACGCTCGATCTGCAGAAGCACATCCTCGTGTATCATACGCCTAAGACACCACCTCAGTTGAGCGTGACAATTCCTCCAAGGTCGTACACAGGAACGCTGGAAATCAAGCAAGTTGACACAAGTGCAGTCGGCATCGACGTCTACAAGAAGACGTTGTGGGCAACGAATGCTGACACTGACAGCTACAATCTCGTAGGTTCGTATCAGTTGACAAGCAAACAACAATCAACAAAGATCAGCGTTGATGTTCCAACGTATTCATCCGTCGTGTACAGGGTCATACCGACAGGCCAACAACCTGCGAAGGGATTCGAATACACGAATGTTGTCATCAAGCCAGGACGTTATTCTCCCATCTCGGCGTCTGTTGTCACAGTCACGCAGATCGACAAAGGTGTGGAAGTTTCAGTAAGAAGCCTTCCTACAAACGCAGTTGCCGTTCAATTGTTGCGATGGAACATGACCACGTTTGATTCATCACCAACGTTTCTCAACAATGACGTTTGCTTCATCGATGATGCGTCACGCGCTGCAGATCTGTTGACTACAATTGACAGCACTGTGTCACAGGACAACATCTACAAGTACGCTGCGCGTATCATCTATAAGGATGGAAACGTAAAGGACGTCGGTGCTGCGGTCATTGAGTTCTTGCAACCTCAGAACGGCCTTGTTGATGTGCAGTACACAAACTTGAACGTCACCAACGATTCAACGCCGAACGTCACGTTTGATCTGTCGTTCAACGTGAATAGCACGAACATGGATCAGATCAAGCAGATGCTTGCGAACCAGGGAATGAGTGACATTTTTTCAGGTGACGTTGCAACGCAACGTGACGAGCTCGCTAAGCTTCTTGCATTCTCAATTGACAGGGTTGACCTCACGTCAGGTGAACGAGAGAGCTTCCGTATCATGACGGCTACACACTTTGACGACGATGCCCTCAGAAAAAATCAGGCGATCAAACCACTGGTCTATGGACGTAATTACCGGTACGAAATATACCCGATGCTGCGTGCTCCTGAGACGATGTTCGATAAATTCGTGAAGACTTCAACCGATCCGACAACGTTGAAGACGTACACTTTCAGTCCTGCAAAATTCCTTCACCCACTAGCACTGAACAAGGGGACGATTGTCTCTACAAACGGCGCATCACAAAGGTACGCAAAGGATCCCATGGGCTTCGGAACCGTGGGTGACGTTACAACCATCGATATCTCAATGAATTTGCTACCAATTTCATTGAGCAATGTCATCGCGTCCAACTTCGATCGCTACCTCAACCTCATCACGTGGACGGTCGTAGGTGACATAACACGCATCGATTCATTTCTCATCTTCAAGGAAGTACACGGCATCAGGACGCCGATCGGAAAATCGCATTCTCAGTTTTCTTCTGGAATGTGTCAGTTCATGCACGAAATCACAAACGATGATGTGGGTGAACTGTTTTACGTCATCCTACCTGTCATGAACGATTACAATGACGCGCCCGAAGTAAAGACGAACACACTTACGATTGAAAGCGCGCCGTCATGAAATCACTCACAGGAAACAATGGCAGCCCAGTGAACGTGGGTAACATGACGGTGCAACCGAAGGCGCTCTCTAGCGTAACAAGTCAAGTGAGCCGCCTCAGTACGACACTTTCATCGCCCCAATCATTGGGAACTGTTAAACCTACAGAGGTCAGCGTTAGCCTACCGGTCATCTCTCGCGCAGTAACAAATGTGACTGCTAGTCCGAAGATTTCCGTGTCAGACATAGTCAGCAGGCTCTCTGCACCCGGTACCATCTTTTCACGCAGCAACATTTCAAATCACGTCATGCCAACATTTTCGTTGGCATTGAACGCCAGTAAGGTGTTAAAACCTCTGAACGATAACACAGTTCCAACCGCTAGCCTCAGTTTCACTGAGCAGGTGACCGGCCTGTCGAATGAACGTCCTGAGATCGTAATGTTGACACATTTCGAACCGCTAGCGATCAACACGACTGAAAGGCCGGTGTTGAAGTTGCCGATGCCCATCGAAGGCCTGACGAACTTTTCTCTGACTGACGTGGGCAAGTACATCAATGCACAAGCGTCAATGCGTGCAATGATCACGTGTACCACGTTCAATCATTTTGCGTCATTGATAGATCAGAACCCAGCGATCGCGCAGGCAGTTGTAGAACGTACGACAACGCTTGGCCAGGCAATATCAGGTCTGAATGATGACGCAGCTTTTCTACTGAATCTTGTCCGGATCATCGAGAGCAACAAGAGCCAGCTCGATCTAAGACACAACATTTACAACGTAAGCACTTCACAACAGTCGGGTACTTCGCCCGCGCCCATCAACTACACATCATTTCCATTGTCATATGGAAATCTTGCAACGATGGAATTGCTTGGTTATCAGATTGGAACTGTCACAGGCACTTACACTTCAACGAAGGTGTGGATGCAGCTTCTTGCTGAGTTGAAGGCGATATTGCGATATCACACATTGAATCTCGTGAACATGCCACCCAACCTTGAGTTGCATGACACGTCAGCAACTTCCATTCTTGATCCTTCTGTGTTGTACAAGAGCAGTTACTTTGACATGAATGTGATCACATCAGCGTCAGTGCCGCTTACGCTGACGCAGATCGCGAACGTGTCATCAGATGACGTTCAATCGCTCATCACAAACACAGTGAGTCCATTGTTCGGAATGCTTTACTCGAGCGTGGCGATCAGCGGTAACGTTGAACGCTGGATCGCAGGGCTAGCGCACCTGTTGACTCGTGAGTACCGATATTCGTATGGATTATCGAAGCCATCAGTGAAGAACACGTTGTCTGGATTCTACGGCTACAATGTGTCAAATGCTGGGAATCAGAACGTATTCGACTATGTCATAGGTGAATTTGGTAGCAGCATCACTGACTTCCCTGAATACACTCCGAACGCACTCGTGTCACTTGCGATGACGTTGAACTCACCTCCCGGAGGAGGAGCTCAGCAACGTGTTCTGACGTTCGAACCAACGTCTGTGAAGAACACCGTCGGTACGTACCTCCCGGGAGGTGATTTTTACTTTGACAACGTTCTACGAACTGATGGCACGCGCTTCGACACTTCGAACGTCGATTACTTTGCATCGCGCTTGCAGGATCAGTACAACAATTTCATGACGATCGTCAATGGATTGAACCTGTACTCGTCACCGTCAAGCGACATCGATGCTAGCGGCGCTTTCTTGAATGATATCGACTCTCTCATCACAAAGTTTGCATCAGAGTTGATTGATACGAACTCGGGCGATGTGCTTGAAGAAATTAGCAAGGATCTGATGTGCGCAGTCTATGCTCGCGCAAAGATGGACGTCAGTCTTAGGTCGATGTTGTTTATGCTTGTGCTAGCACGGGTCCTGAGCCCGAATGACGGAAATCATTCGACGTACACGCTCGCTCAAGCTCTGACATCGATGGGTTATTCATCGTCAGAACAAGCGGCATTGCTTAAGCAACAAGCTGAGCTCAATAAACCAGGAACTGTCGGAGGAGAGTTGTCGGCCTATGCGCAGGCTCAACAACTTGTCTCGAGCAAGAGCTCAGCTGCGGCTGTGAACACACCTGATGCGACGGTAAGTACATTGATCAAGATGGTTGAGAAGCACCTTGCATCAACGTTCAAGCCGTCGGCCGCCGCGACGCAGCTTGTCACAAATTTCGTGAATTCATCGCTACAGAGCGCGGGTTATGGAGAATCTGCAACGCTGATCGATCCTGCATTGACGCCCAACAAGATCACTCATGCATTGAAGAGTGGATCGCGCGTCACCGGAATCATGCACAGATTCATCAATGATGTCATCAAACAATTTTCAGTGGCAACGAAGGCAATTCAACACGGACGTACTCTGTTCAGCAATCAAATTGATACTGCGCTTGTTGCGATTGCATTTGACTTTGCAATCTCAATGGTCGCTGCGTACACAGGTCAACAGATCGTCGGCACGACAAACGTTCAAAACGTTGCATATAGCTCGAGGGTCTATCAGGGCGTTAGCAACGCGTACGTCGTGTCACAATCATCTAAGAACTTTGCGATGTCGTACAACAGCCTGACGCAACTTGCTCTTGCAGAGGACGAACGGACGTCAATGTTGTTGGGCACCGTCATCAACGTTCCGAATACATTGCAGAACTCAATGACTGGCATGAGCAACTATCTCAAAAGCCAGGTGGTTGTCTCAAAGTTGTCAGAGATCAACGATAAACTTGGAGACAATTCTGCGTTGCTGCAGGTTCTGTGTACAGAACAACAGATCATGATGTTAGCATCAACTGTCAACAACCTAACATCAACGTTCAATGCCGACAGCAATTCGTCTGGTACAACGTCTTCGCAACTTGCGAACGATCCCTCGGCGAATAGCGAGATCACGATCCTCGATCAATCAAACGTTACGCAGCAAACACTTACGGCACTGTACGGCTTCCTAAACAATGCAGGTCTCGCAACACCTGAGGCTACGAACAAGCACATTCTGACGGTTGGTGTACCTCTTGGGTTTACGCAGCAATTGAAACAGTCTGTGAACGTGCAGAACAGCACGAACGGTTCGTCAAACGTCAAGCGGAACGATCTTGTTTGGGTGACAGTGAGCAAGGTTGACGTAACGAATCCTGACATCATTTACAAACCGGTTAGTTGCCTGTTCGAGATGTCGAGATTCCCTCTCTGGAATTCAGCAGGACAGTGGTTACCACTTCCTCAGTCGCCTGGGTTGGCAGACGTCATAAATTCAATCCCAACACAGAACTTTTCGACTAGCCTAGAATCGCCGACTTCTATCTCTACGACTAACGGTGTCGAGTATGCCTCTGCGGCGATTGCAAGGGGTACAGGAATCACGGGCGCTGGCGCTGCATTCGCGGATCCGGCATATTCTTTCCTGACAGCAGCGCAGAAGGCTGAGATCCTCTTCAACCACGTGGGAAGTCAGTTGCTTGAGGTGTACATCGAGCTCATGACTGGCATCAACGTTGCAGAATACAATTTCCATCTGGGACCCATCCCCACGCCGGTAGAACCAGCGTTTGTGCAAACGTGTGTTCAGCAAACAGTGCAGCAAGCTGCGAACGCTTCGCAGGCAAATGCATCAACTTCATCCACAAACACATCAAGTTCTGGCGGCGTTCTGTTCTCAACAACTTCGAACAAAGCTTCAACGCCCACACGAGGAGGCCCGCCCGGCGCGACACAACGTAGACCCATGTTGAGTAATGCAGCTGGAACTGCAGGCAATGCAGGGACAACAGCAACGTTCAGAGGAGCACAACAAGGTACGCCTCAGGCTGTTCCCTTGCAACAGCAGGCGTCAAAAGGCAACGTTGCGTCAAATCTCAATCTTCTTCGTGCGAAAGACATTCCTTCTATCGTGTCATCGCTTCAAGCAATGTCATCATTCTCACAGACGCTTTCTTCAGTGTCAGCGCCAGAGTCCTTGAACCAGTACGTTCTTGTGCCGAAGCAGTTTGAACGTGTCTTTAATATCATCGTCGATGGTCGTGATTTCGAAGTTGACTATGCAGCGACGACTGCTACGCCGTTCGGTACCGCAGCGTTGAACCTTGCGATCGCTAACGGTGATATCATTCCTAATCCAAATCAACCTGGCGCTGCAACCGGAACGATGAACGCTATCATCAACAGTCTGTCGCCAACCATGCCCGCAGGCAGCGAGGTGGGTTACCCGCAAAATGCGCAACCTAATAACGTGAACAACTACGTTGATCGTACTAAGAACCAAAACGACGGTGTCGTCGATGTGTACTATGTGACGATCGAGACCTTTGATGAGAACGCTCCCACGACATCTACGTTGCCGTCAACGACACAACTAAGGACAAATTCCTGATGAGTATCTCACAACCATCGCGTTTAGTCTACGTTGTTGATGTACCCGAAACTGAAGGGGTGCAGGCTACGTTCGAATACAACTTCTTCACTCCTGATGAATGTGTGAACGCAACGGGAGGCGTTCCGTCGATCTTTCTGACGCGCCCGGGCGCAGAGATAGACTCTGCGTTCATTCAGTATTCTGTCACTCGTGCTCCCAGAGCCGTGAAGATAACATGGACGCCTACGAAATTGGGCGATGTTGGAAATCAAGTTAGTGCAGTGCTTCAACGTAACAAGTCATTCAATACGTCGGGTGTGCAGAACGGTTCTCTCATACTTGACAACCTCAGCAGCGTGATCAATGAGGATGCATTTGCGTCAAACAACTACGTCAATGTGCACTTCTGCGACGGTAATATCGACTCAAAGGTCCATGAAATCGTTTCAGGTACTATGACGCAGCAGATGCTGCAATTGCCCACGAATGACAACACAACCACGGCAAATGTAGCTGCTACGCTTTCAACCACCCTCCCAGGATACGTTGATCAGAACCTGATCAATCAAGCGTTGTCTCAGGCATCACAATCAGGTGTGACATTTTCTGCGCAGTCTGTCACAGACGGTCAAGCATCGAGCTTTGGGTTGAAAGGAGGTTCGTCAGCTTTCGGTACGTTTTTTCCGATCAAGAATGAATTCTTCTCTAGCTTGAAACGTGCAGGTATCAACGTACAGATCAACACAAAATACATGTATGACCTGATTGACAGGGCGATCGCAGATCCAACAGCGACAACGGCCACCGACCTTGTCAACATTCAAGGGTTCAGCAAGCAGGCAAAGCAATCTGCGAACCAGCGAGGTTCTAGCACGATCTCTGAGGATGAATTCAAGACTACGCTGACGTATTTCGACGTTCAGAGTGCAGAACAAACGTCGTTCCAGGCACAGAAATACGGTCTTGAGATCGTTGGATACATCATCGACAAATTCGAGGTGAGTTCTGACGGTACTACGACGGTATGTCCTCCCATCGTCATTGACGATCCTAGCATTGGGTTGACAGCTGACTATCAGGTCAAATTCAATACGAACTATTGCTACATGGTCAGGACAATTGCAGTGCTGACGTTGCCGGCAGTCAATGACGATGGAAGCGGTGACATTGCAATCACAAAGACGCTAGTGAGCAGCAAGCCATCACAACGTGTCACTATCTCAACATTGAAGCTAGACGCTCCTCCTCCACCCGGTGACATCAATTTCGTATGGAATTATGGTACGAATCGTTTGATGGTAACATGGGCATTTCCTGTCACAAGCGAGCGTGACATCAAACAATTTCAGGTCTTCAGGCGCTCGACTGTACTGTTGCCGTTCGAGTTGCACAAACAGTACAATTTTGATGATTCGTACGTTCCGTTCCCGTGCCCCGAAGTTCCAGATCCCAGTTTGCTAGAGACGTTGACTGATCCATGTTGCTGGTGGATCGACGATACCTTCGACTGGGACGTGAACACGACGTCATCGAAAGGCTACATCTACGCCGTCGCTGCGATAGATGCTCACGGACAGACGAGCAACTATTCTGCACAATTCCTCGTGTGGTTTGACAGGTTTCAGAACAAGATCCAGAAGAAGTTGATCAGCCACATCGGCGCACCAAAATCATACCCAAACATGTATGTTGAGGGACAACTGTTCATCGATACAATTCGAACGTCTGGGAAGCCCAACATGAGCCTGTACTTCAACCCTCAATATTACTACACGACTGACGACACCGGCCGCTCGAGCCCTGCATTGCAGACGATTCAGAACGGTGGCGCATACAAGTTACAGTTCATTAATGTCGATAATTTCGGTGCGGCTGAGGTTGACATCACGATCAACGATCTCACGTCGCAGGTGGAACAACCGATCGCGCCTTCGATTATCACGTTTGGTCCCAAGCGCCGAAATTTGAGCAACAACCAGTGACGAACGATGTAGGATGAAGACATGTACCTGCTTGACGTCACTAGGTGAACAATGATAGTTTATTTTGTTAAGAACATTGTGAACGGCAAAGGTTATGTGGGTGTGACAGAGCGTTCACTAGTTGATCGTTGGAAGGAACATGTCGATGCGGCTCGGCACGGGAGTACGCTGATCTTTCATCGTGCGATCAGGAAACACGGTCATTGCTCATTCGACGTCAGCGTGATCGAACAATGTGAGACTGAGAATGAGTTAGCTTCTGTAGAGATCAGGTTGATCGAAGAAAAGCAGACGTTCGCATATGATCATCCGAACACAGGTTACAATATGACCCGCGGCGGGGACGGTATTCACGGGTACAAACACACTGATGCGAAGCGTCGGATGAGTATCGCTCGTAAGGGAAAGAAGCTACCTCCTAGGTCAAAAGAGTATCGACTGCACATGTCTATCGCAAAGAAAGGCACGGGTACAGGGCCAAATCTTGATGCTCGTGGCTGGCATCACATCAGAGAGTCAAAAGAGAAGATTTCTGAGGTGCTTCGACAAAGGGTACGAAAAACACGATCTGTGATACAGTATGACATGAACAGGAATGTGTTGGCTACTTATACATCAGCGAAATTAGCGGCGAGGGTGGTGAATGGTCATGACGCTCGTATCGGCGATTGTTGCCGTGGTTCACGAGATACTCACGCAGGTTTCAAATGGTCGTACGCAGAGCAAAAAGGGTTACGGTGACGTATGGGGTTCCTTGATGGTTCATCGAATAACATTCTCCTTGACGCTGTACTGACTGATGTCGGTCGGCAATTCCTTGCACGCAACGATGGGTCGTTCTCGATCCACAAGTGGGCAGCCGGAGATGACGAGGTCAACTACGGCATTGTCACGAAGTACGGTCGTACCGTGGGAGCTGAGAAGATCGAGAAGAACACTCCGATCTTTGAGGCACTGACGAACCAAGCGATCGCTCAGAAGTACAAGCTGATCAGCGTCAGCAACCCGAACCTGCTTCACCTCCCGACTCTAGCGTTGTCAGGCGATGCTAACGTAAACAGCGTAAACAATGTCGTCACGCTGGGTCGTAACACGCAGCAGACGTCAAACCTGGTCGTGCAACAGACGATCCAGAATGAGACATCGATTGACGTCGAGCTGAGGGATCAATCGTTCATGGTCGAGGTACCGAACCTGTTCCTGCAGATCTCGCAGCAGACCCCTGAGAACATCGATGGCAACCAACGCGCGACTTACATCCTCACGAGATCTCCTGCTGAGAACTCATACGGTGGTTCGTCCGTGCAATTCACGCTAGCTGTGAAAAGCCTAACGGATGCGCTATTCCAGGTGTATGGCACGACTGCAGACAAGACGCTCATCAACGCCTACGTCAAGGTGACTGGAATTCAGTCAGGCGCGGTGCAGGACATCAGCATCGTAATCAACAAGAACCTGTGAACGGAGTGAACTGACAAATGGCAACATTCAAAGAAATCCTACCCTCAGACATCAAGAGCGCCCGTTCATTCTTGAACCAGCTCGTTGATGTCCTGCAGGAGGACATCTCTGGCTCAGTATCACGACGAAAGTATCAACTGTTCGTGACGGGCGGCGTCGGTCCCGGCGTCACAAGCTCGTTGTACCAGACAGTGTACGATCAGGATTTCACGCTTCAGACAGCAAATCCAATCTTCGACATGACAGTTGGCTTGCTACCTGGAGGTACGACAGAGTTGTCTGCGCAGACAGGTGTTGATGCTGCCGGTAAGGAACTGTTTCCTTCATCGTCTCTGATGATGCGTGAGAAGATGGACGTCTACAGGCAGTTTGCGATGAACTTGCTCGGTGATTCAACTGCAAAGTTCACATCGCCTCTCAACAGCAGCAATCCGTCTGATCAGGTTGACGTTGCATTGTTCATTGCGTTCAAGAGGCTATTTGCACGCGATAGCATCAAGCGTGAAACATTCGCAATGCAATTCTATCAGACTGCGTCGATCATCTGTGGACCTGACAATGCTCCTGGTTCGAAGGTTCTTGGTGTAGTTCCGAACCTGTACATCACATCAACGTCCGGGTCAGCGATCTACACTGACGTTGGATCTTCGACCAACAAGCTTACGACGTTCGGAGGTCAGGTCGGCAACATCATCGACAGCGCAAACACGTCACGCAATGTTGGGCTGATGTTCTATGACCGAGGTGTGCTCATGCTCGACCTTGAGAAGGTCACGAGTGGAAGCCAGTACGTGTCAGGTACGATCGATGCCATGAATGGTGGAGGCGCGGCGCCAGGATATACTATTTCCCCTGGTACGATGGTCCTTGGTGCATCGGGATCGCAGTCACAATTCAATTCAGCATTCATCCCCGACTTTGTCACCAGTGGGTCAATTGACAATATCATTGATCACATCGCAGGCTGCAGGTTCGGTTCGGGTAACAGCACCGCGCTCACGTTCCAGAATATCACGAACATCAATAGCACGCTGGTCTTCTGTAGGGCAGCGGCAGATGAGTTCAACTATTCGTCAAACCCGACGTATGTTGACTCAACTGACAGGATTGTTGTGATTGACCAGGGACAAGAGGACACAGAACAGAGCTTCACGTACATCACGAGCATTGGCCTCTATGATGCGAACGATAACCTTCTTGCGATTGCAAAGTTGAGCAGGCCAGTGCAAAAGAGTTCAGAGAGAGATCTTACGTTTCGCGTCAGACTAGATTTCTAATCGTTGCACAATGTTAGTCGTAGTTGTATGATCTGATCGTGACATCGCTCACGTACGAACAGCGATTGCGTCTTCCGTTGACGGGTGATCCATCTCGTAAGTTCTTTACGAAGACCGGTCAGCTAGTTGCAACCGGCTACGATCGGGTTGTCATCGGAGGCAGAGGACCGTACGTTGAGTTTGAGACCTCACACATGGTGCAGGACAACCTCGTCGAGTCGAAGACGAGGCACCACTACTACGTTGAGCTCAGGACAACCATCGATGATGTGAAGGTGTACATGCAGGTACGTCGTGTTGAATATGCAGATTACGTACCCGGCAGATGCTACGCATCACCCTTCGAACTCTACGACGACACCGGTGCAGTGTTGATCGAACGTCTGTGATCGGCCGGGCCTATCGTGGTGGGGTATAGTTACACTCGGATCACATGCCTTCGCTACTAAAGGTTCAGCCGCAGGACGTCGAATCGTTCACCGTCATTGCGAATCCCATCAAGACGTACTCGTCTAGCTCGACAGGCGGGCCGGTAGGATCTGTGTACCTCTTTGCTCGTCGATCGCCCATTCAAAAGGATGTCGCTCCTGATTCGTCGTTCGTAGAGTCGCAGCATGACGATGCAGACCTGTCGTCTTTGCTCAGGGGCGCAAAACTTTACGCTCAATCATTGCAGAATGGTACGGCGACGCAGGGACCTGCAGAATTCACTGCACTCATGCAGCAGTACATGTCAGGGTGCACGTCGCAGGAACAGGCATTACGTCTTCAGGAAGTGATTGACGTTCAGCGGTTCTCACCCCCACCAGTTTTCAACAGTGATTCATTGCGTAAGCTAGTGATCAAAGATCAGCTGAACACCTTCTACCGGACTTCCTATCCTCAGGCACAGTGGGCGTACAGTAACTACAACACATTGAATTTCTTCACTGCGTCGACGGTGTCTATCGGTTCAGCAATCTTGTACCCGAACATTGATGGTGGAGACGGAGGCCTCGTCTATCACGAAGGGTATTGTAGTGGTACGTACACGCCGAGCGGTTCATTCTCATTTGATTTTTACATCAATCCTCGGTATCAACCCGATGAACCCAACGGTGTTTTCAAGGCAGGTACGATCCTTCATCTTTCATCAACGTACGCATTGTCGTTGATCTCCGGCAGCATGAAGGACGTGAACGGTCGTACGTCAGGCTTCAGACTGCAATTGCAATTGAGTCATTCAGCCGACATTGCACCGTCATTGGCGTCTCCTGGCGTTTTCCCTCATGATCTTGTGTTTCTTTCGGACGATAACAGCCTTTTACACAACAACTGGCACCACTGCGTTGTCAGGTGGGGCACAGATCAGATCAATCACGGCGTAGGAACTTTCAATATTGATCTCGTTGACAAGGGCGCGTTCACCGTTCCATCATCAACGATCGTTCCCAGGTCGTACTCTGCTTCATCGCTTCAGGATCCTCCCGCCGTGCTGTGCATGGGCAATTTCTACGACGGTCCGAACAACTCTTCGCATGCACAAGCGATGTTCTTTGCTGCTGATCCTGCGCTTCGTGACGGGCTGAACCAGCTCTGGCCTGACACCGGCATTGAGTCGCCGAACAATTCTGTGCATCCTTATGTAGACGTGTACAAGTTCGAACACCCGCTAAACGCAGAGTTGCATGACGTGGCAATCAGGCGATGTTACATGTCAGACCTTGACATCTCAACGTCTGCATCACTTGGCCCAGCGTCACTGGACAACACGTTTGCGTTGTACGTTCCTCCATTCTTCGTCAATGACTCTCCATATCGTCAGTATGTCAATGATCACGGTGGCATCCTGATCACGCCTTTCGAGGAATCAGACGGCAACACCACGCAACCTTTCAGCGTCGCGCTGTCGTTTGGCGTCGCAGGGCATTACATCAATCTTGAGAACTTTGTCAAGGATTTTGCGTCTGAACAGTTCCCGATGCTGCATCACCTGACCGGCGTAGCTTTGCAGAGCACGACTAACTCGGAGACGTGCAACGAGTTCCTGTACTCACAACCTTTCGTCGCTCGCCGCAACCTCACTATTCTTCCGAATGATGATGGAAACTTCGTACCAAGTTACCAACTTCTGGCGTCAGAATCACTTTCAACTGCGGTGAACGACCTTGGGAACGATGACCTGAGTTACATCAACCTTGACAACATGGTCAAGTCGAACACATTGATGTTCGGTCCTGGGACGTTCGATGACGGTACACAGCCAGACGCTCACGTGAACGCGTTTGCAAACACGCAAATTGGTTCAACGCCAGAATTTCCCTTTGCTTCGGCCGGCAAGGCGATCAGAAATTACATCAACACAGTTGTGTCAGGCAGCGACGTAGAGGCAGGCGCTCCTCTCACTGTGTACCAACGTACACAGGACCCATCCTCTAACGAGATCGTGATCTTTGATATCAGCAACATGTTCTACGGCATGAACATTAGCCCAACGACGTTGTCGATCAAGGATTCTGACCTTCTACGATCTAGCATGTACGGTTCGAGCTTGATAGGTTCAGGACCCATCTCAATCTCGCTAGCCGATGACGGTCATGGTAACGTGTACCGCGCCGATTGCTTGACGCCTCAGGCAACGTGGAACACTGTCGGCAACGTCTACTACAATGAAGGTGAATTACTGGTGAAGAGTCCTCACCTCTACTTTTTCGGCGCCAATCAGTACGTCCTGAATTTCAGGGGTGAACAGCACATCCAGGTCATGAAGATCGGTGTGCTTGCTGCGAACAACACGTTGCTCTCGTCCAGCAATCCGAACTACCAGGCATTGCCGCCCACTGGATATCCAAACGATCCTGACAACACGTTCGTCTACATCACAGGCATCAACTTCCATGACACTGACATGAACGTTGTCATGAAAACTACCCTCGCGCAGCCCATGATGAAGCGTCCCGGTGATCGCATCATGTTCCGCGTTCAGTACGACTGGTGATGCTTGGTACGAAAGATCAGGAAGAAGCGCCGTCGTAAGGGTCATTACCACACCGGCGTGTACGTCTCGACTAAGACGGGGCAATCGTGCAAGTACAGGTCGGGATGGGAGCTGCTCTACATGGGTTGGCTCGATTCTCGTAATGATGTTGCCACGTGGGGTTACGAGTGCATGACGATCCCATACGTCAGCAACGTCCGCACGCACAAGATGCGACGGTACTTTCCTGATTTTCTTGTCGAGTACGTTGACGGTCGCAAGGAACTGGTCGAGATCAAACCAGCCTCACGGGTGAGGCAGGTGAAGGTGGCAAAGAAGCTTAAGGCTGCACTGGACCATTGTCAGGCCCACGGTTTGGCCCTGGTTGTAATCACCGAGGTGGAATTGAAGGGTCTAGGTCTGTTGTAGACGCATTTTACTGTGGGCACGTGGGGGCCAATTATCTCTCATGTCAATCATCCTCGGTCTCGATGTCAGTACAAGCTGCACGGGCGTGTGTATCATCGATTCGAATGTCAGACCTGACGCGTCCGGTAGACACGTGCTTCACCTGTACGCAGTCACCTTCGGCAAGGAAGGAGCGTTGCAGGCATGTTCGACGTTGTGGGAAAAGGCTGATCGAATCAAGCAATCATTCGAAAAGATCGCAAATGATCTAGCACTGGGTGATTCGTCAGTGCACTTTGACAACGTTGTTAGTTATCCCGCCGGCACAAAGATCGAGCGTATCGTGCTTGAAGAACCATTGATGGGCTTCCGTCCTGGAATGTCCAGTGCACAAACGATCACGCAGCTGATGCGATTCAATGGTATCGTCAGCTACCTTGCGAGGGAAGCGTTTCATGTGGAGCCTGAATATGTGGGCTCATCGCATGCTAGGAAACTCTGCGGCATCAAGCTGTCCCAGACAAAGATCGGAGGTCCACAGAAGGAGCAGGTCTTCAAGCACATGGCCGAGCACGACCTGAAGCATGTTCATTGGCCTGTGAAGAAGAACGGCGCGACTGTTGACTGGTCACGTGATGCTTGCGATGCGTATGTCATCGCTCGGGCAGCGATGGTGAATGGTGGACCTTTCATCGTGGTGAAGAAACCCAGGAAGGCGAAGAAGTCCAAAGATGAGGAATGACCATCTACGGTTGTAGGTGATACATTCTTGTCATAGTGGCGACACTCACTGAACACATTCGTTTCATAGAGAGCGTCTTCGGCGCCGGCAGGATATCGAGGAATTCACGCAATTTTGACGTGAAGTGTCCGATCTGTGATCCTAAAGATCAGAGCAAGAAAAAACTGTCGGTCCTGCTTCCGGAAGGTAAGAATCATTGTTGGGTGTGCGGTTGGCATGCGTTTTCGCTCGCGCCTCTTATCAGGAAGTACGGTACGCATGAGCAGCTAGCGGAGTACCGCGATAGGTTCATGCCTGAGGGGGCTAGGGACAGGTGTAACCTTGATGCAGAGAAGCCCATCGCAAAACTTGAGTTGCCGAACGACTTCAAGCTTGTTGTGACGTCATCGGGTGTAGATGGGGACCTTTTCGCGATCAGAAAATATCTGCTTGATCGCGGTGTTTCTGAGCGCGATCAATGGTTCTACAAGATCGGTTACAGCGCTACGTCGGTGTGGAAACGCAGGGTCATCATCCCATCATTTGACGCAGCAGGTGAATTGAACCTCTACGTTGGTAGGACAGTCGACAAGGATCGCAAGCCCAAGATGATGATGCCTGACGGTGACAGGACAAATGTTATCTTCAATGAGATAAACATCGATTGGAAGAAGAGGCTCGTGCTGTGCGAAGGGCCGTTCGATGCAATGAAGTGCGGTGACAATGCTGTGCCTATGTTGGGAAGCGACCTGAATGAGGATGGTGCACTGTTCAATTCAATCATTGCGAATGGAACGCCCATTGCGCTTGCGATGGACAATGACATGAGAGCGACAAAGATGCCACGGGTCGCAAAGAAGCTCACTGAGTACAATGTTGATCTTGTCATCGTCGATGTTCCAACAGATCCGGGAGACGAGAGCAAGGAGTCATTCAAGAGGCTTCTTGAGCAAGCGCAGCCGTTTGAATGGGAACAAACGTTTTTTGACAAGTTAGAACGTGCTGCACGTGTCGTTCTGTGATGTACAGTGGTTTGATCTTGTACAGTGGGTGAAGTGTACAGTACAGTAGTAAAGGTCCGTATGCTTCGAATAGCGCACATTGCCGATGTACACGTGCGGAATCTCTCACGTCATGATGAGTTTCGACATGTGTTCATTGATTTTGTGAAGCAATGCAAGGAGAAGAACGTCGAGCACATCTTCATTGGAGGCGACAGCTTTCACACGAAGACGTCCGGCATGTCACCTGAGTGTATCAACTTCATGTGTTGGTGGTTGACTGCGCTGGCTGAAGTTGCTGAGGTCCACGTCACCCTGGGCAACCATGACTTCAATCTGATGAACAAGACGCGGCAGGATGCGATATCGCCGATCGTTGAAGCGATCGACAATCCTCGCGTGCATCTATACAAGTTCAGTGGCACGTACGAGATCGTACCAGGTTACATCTTGGGCGTCTATAGTCTGTTTGACCCAGAGAACTGGGAAAATGTACGACCCGTTCCGAACAAAGTGAACATTGCGTGTTATCATGGTCCTGTTTCAGGCGCCATGACAGAGTCTAACTGGCTCATCGAGGATGGCATCACGGTCGATTTCTTCAAAGGGTGGGATTTCGTGCTCCTCGGCGACATACACAAGCTGCAATTTCTTGGCGCACGTGATGTCGTGCTGGAGATTGACGAACAGGACCTTCACAGGTATCCTGGTGCTGAGGTTCTCTCTTGAACAAGAAGATTAGGATCAGAACACCTCGTGGTTGGATCGCGTATCCTGGATCAGCCATCCAGCAGTCATATCAGGAAGACATTACACATGGGTTCCTTCTATGGGTCATCAAGGATCGAGACAACTTTGACGTCAAGTTTCACGAGCTGCCGAACACGCAGCCGTTCGTCACGATAGAATGGCAGGACAACGTAGAACTGACGATCGCTGAAGCAAGAAAGTACCCGACCGGCGCGCGCATTCGTATCCGTAGCAAGGATGCAATGGCGCAGAAGGAGGTCGTTGAGCTAACGACCCGCTTGCGCTCTGAACTCAATGCATTAGAGGTCACGTTTAAGAACGATCACCAGGCTAATCGTAACTCAATTGCTGCAGGCGTGACAGCCCTCGTCAAGGAAGACCTTCGTAATCCCGAAGTTATCATGCGTCTCATGAAGGACTACTACGCTGATGGCACTGTCACTGAGAAGGAGTGGGATTCGATTCGTGAAAGTGTTGACACTTACCTCCACGGCGCGCTTGACAACGATAGCCTCATACGGAACACGAAATGGTCGCTTCGACATCTGAAGTTTGACAATACATTTTCGTACGGTGAGGGTAACCTCATCAATTTCGAAAAGTTGCAAGGAATCATCGGCATCTTTGGACCGAACAGGGCAGGCAAGTCATCTATCGTGGGTACGTTGATGTACGCTTTGTTCAACACCACTGACAGAGGGAGCGTCAAAAATCTTCACGTTGTCAACGTGCGGCAGCCCTACTGCTACACTAAGGCGATCATCAACGTGAATGGCACGAATTACGTGATCGAAAGGCAGACAGTCAAGCACGAAGCTCGTAGAGGCATGCGTGCAGGACAGACGCACGCAGGAACGCAACTCAATGTCTTCAAGATCGATGAGAATGGTGCTGTTGTCGACCTCGCCGACGAACAACGACGTGATACGGAGAAGGTGATCAGACAACTTATTGGAGGCTCTGATGATTGTCTTCTGACTTCAGTCGCTGCACAGGACGAGGTCAAGCTATTCATCAACCAAGGCACTCCTAAGCGTCGTAAGGATTTGTCACGTTTCCTTGACCTCGACATCTTCGACAAGATGTACGAGTTAGCGAACAATGATGTCAAGGTCAACAAGGGCGCACTCAAAAATTACCCTGAACGTGATTGGGAGGAACAAGAAAAGACACACAAACAAAAACTCGAGAAACACGAGAGCGATATCGTCGAGAGCGAGCAGCAGCTAGCAGAGATAGACCAGCAGCTACACGACATCCGTGCGCAACTTGCTGCATTCAAGGACTTCAATCCTGTCACTCAGTCGCAGGTCGATGCTCAAGAGACTCGTGTCAAGACGCTTGAGAAGAAGCTACTGGACGCAAATGCTCGTCTTGTCTCAATGACCGGTGACGTTGATCGTCTTGTAAAGAAGGTCAGCAGCATTGAGACAATCCAATCGGAGAATGATCTGGATGAGCTGAAACGTAGGCTCCGCTCGTACAAGGATCTTGAAGCTACGTTCGAGAGCCTCAAGATGATGTATGAATCTGAGTCTAACGAGCTCAAGCGCCAGGAACGCTCTCTCAAAATTCTTGAGGAAGTTCCCTGTGGTGATTCCTTTCCGACGTGCAAATTCATCAAGGATGCATTTGAGATCAGAAAGGCTGTCGAACCCCAACGTTCAAAGGTGAGGACCTCTCTTGAGAAGATGTCAAAGGCTCAAGAAATTCTTGCAGACCTTCGGAAAGAAGACATCTCTGGCAAAGTAGAGAAAATTGAACAACTCAATGGACTCAAATCAAAACTGATTGTCAACATCTCTGCACAGAACGTTGAGATCGTCAAGTGTCAGTCTACGATCACAGAGCTCGATGAGTCACTCACGTCAGCAATACGAAAGTTGAGCGAGCTCAACGAGGCAATGAAGAACGAGGAAAACGTTGAGGTCGTTGCATTGCGGAATGAATTGAACATCCTTCAAGGGAAAGCAAAGAAGATCGACTCAAATCGTCTTGTGCTTGCTAATACCGTTGGTCACGTGCAATCTGATTACGCAAAGATGCTTGCTGATCGTGACAGAAGGTATGAGCTTTTGCAATCGATGAAGGCGCACGAGCTTGTAGCGAATGCTTTTTCCCGCCGGGGGATTCCCAGCCTGATCGTTGCTTCGCAATTGCCCCTCATCAATGCAGAGATTGCTAAGATCCTGAGCGGTATTGTCAACTTCTCTGTCGAGCTTGAACAGGATGAAGACAGCGATTCAATGGAGATCTATATCGACTACGGCGATAGCAAGCGAATCATCGAGCTCGGCAGTGGAATGGAAAAGACGATCGCTGCAATTGCTATTCGTGTCGCTCTTGTCAACATCTCATCGCTTCCTAAACCTGATTTCTTCATCGTGGACGAGGCATTCGGTCCCCTTGATCCTGAGAACGTAGCGGCATGTAATAGGCTTCTTACGTCATTGAAGCGTCATTTCAGGACAGTTATCGTCATAACGCACGTAGAAGGCGTCAAGGACGTTGCAGACCACATAATTGAGGTCTCAAAGGTCGAAAAGGACGCTCGTGTTGTGTATGATGAGGCATGGCCTGGAGACAGTACCTCAAAGACAGATTGATCGAAGAGAGATCTGAGGGGTTCGTCGTTATCGTTCCTGTCGGTGCTGAGCCACCCGTTCCGCTAGCATGCACGTTGTGTTCACACGTCATGCGTACGCGTGAGGATGAGGTGTCTCATTACGAATTTGGTTGCTGCGAACGATGCGCTAGACTCTGGGCTCATGCGAGACGTGCAGCATGGAAAGACGGATGGAGACCTTCTGCTGATCAGGTCGTTGAGGCAGAAGCTAACCGTACGCCATTATCGTTGGTGTTTGACGTCGATTAGACGGGGCGTATCACCATAGTTAGATGAGGAGTTTCACCATCATGGCAGAAATTGACTACAACGCTCTGGCACAAGCGATCGATACTACGTGGGGCCGATCGTCGACGCCCAAGACCGCGTCATACTCGATCAAGCTGTCGCTACAAGGTTCTGATACGTTGCTAGCATCGTATGCTGCGCTCGTAAATTTCGGTACTGAACATCAGATGATCGAAATGAAGCGCAAGTACGTTGATGAATCGAAGGCAGTGACCAACGAGGCGATGAAAGCTATCAAGTCGACGTACAAGGAGCTGACTGGGTCCAGCTTGACAGCGAAGGAAATCTCGAGCGTTGACAATCTCGAGATCGTTGGAACGGGTGTGCACAATCCTCGACGGACTGCGTACTACAGGCGTCGGACAATCTTCGGTATTGGGTGATGGCAGACACAATAAAAGCGCCTAGCAGATCAGAACAGGTCAAAGAGATCCTGGCATGTGGCACTGATCCTGCGTACTTCATTAGGAAGTATGTGAAGATTCAGCACCCCGAGAAGGGAACGATTCCATTCGGTCTGTATCCATTCCAGGAAGACTGTGTCAAGGATTTTGAAAAGCATCGCAAGACGATCCTTCTCAAGGCACGTCAGTTGGGCATCTCAACGTTGTGTGCTGCGTACGCAGTATGGTTGGCTGTCTTTCACAGGGACAAGACGATCCTTGTCATCGCCACAAAGCTCCCGACGGCCATGAACTTCATCAAGAAGTGTAAGGTCGCGATCCAGAGTTTGCCAACGTGGTTGCTTCTTCCGAAGTTCGAGCCTACGAAGCAAGCAATTGGGTTCAGCAACGGTTCATCGATCACTGCAATTCCGACGTCAGAGGACGCAGGTCGTTCAGAGGCGTTGTCTCTTCTCATCGTCGACGAGGCTGCATTCATTCGTGATTTTGAGGACATCTGGACCGGTCTCGCTCCCACCATCAACACAGGTGGTAACGTGATCATCCTGTCATCTCCTCATGGTGTCGGCGGACAGTACTATAGGTTGTGGGTTGAGGCTGAGGCAAATCAGAACGGCTTTCATCCGATCAGGTTGGCATGGGACGTGCATCCAGAACACGATCAAAAGTGGTTCGACAACGAGACCCGGTCATTTTCGAGACGAAAGATCGCACAGGAGTACGAGTGTGACTTTGCGACGTCAGGTGACACGTTTCTTCAACCAAACGTGTTGGACGAGCTCAGGGCGCAGATTCAGGATCCAACTGAGAGGACTGGCCCGGGTGGCAATGTTTGGGTGTGGTCTCCTCCTGTTGAGGGACACTCATACGTCATCTCTGCTGACGTAGCACGTGGCGACGGACAGGACTACAGCACATTTCACGTGCTTGACGTTGAGGATTGTGAGGTCTCAGCCGAGTACATGGGCAAGATCCCTCCTGAAGAGTTTGCTGATGTCTTGGCAGAGTGGGGGAAGAGATACAACGGCGCGCTACTCGTTCCGGAACAGAACACGTTCGGCTACTTTGTCAACAAGAAGCTCAGTTCAATTCTGAACTACAAGAAGCTTTACTACAAGAACAACAAGGGAGACCCGTTTAACTACATCCCGCTGGATCAGAACGAGCTACCCGGGTTCCAGACAGATCAAAAGACGCGTGTTCAGATTCTGACGAAGTTGGAAGAGTTGATCAGGTCCAAGGTTCTGAAGACGTATTCTCGTCGAACGTATGAACAACTTCAGGCATTCGTGTGGCACAACAACAAGCCTCAAGCGGGCAAAGACAGTCATGATGATCTTGTCATGAGTCTTGCAATTGCAGCCTGGCTCGTTGAGGGCAATCAGGGAATGAGTGAACAGGCGACGGCGATGGCATATGCTATCTTGAACGCAACGAAGATGGTCAGCAAGGACATTGACACGATGCCAGGAAACATCAACGAGGCTAAGCCACTCGTGAATCCGAGCATCAAGGGCGTGAATCCGAACAGCGTTTACCGCCCTCGCGATCCTGAGACAGTTTCTCGCAACCCTATGCTCAAAGACGTTTCTGACTTTCGTTGGCTGCTCAAGTGACTTATACTTAGAGGATAGGTGCATGCATGACTAAGCCGCAGATCAGTCTACAGAAACTCCAAAAGATCATCAGGGAGGAAATTCGTCAACGTCTGGGTGAGTCCACCGACCACGATGACGCTGCGTCGTTGGCAATGTCTGCCGCAAAGCTATTGAAAGCGATCGATGCTTTCAAGGAGAAGGCGTCTCCCGCAGCCACGAACGCCGTCACGCCGCACATGTCAGAGCTTGAAAAGGCGCTTGATAACATTGTGTCCTCACCTCGTTCGTACGTGTCACAGCCGAAGAAGGAACCGCAGCACGTGACGATGCAGGCAAAGAAAGCGACCTGAAAGTTACGTACATCGCTCATTGATGTAGGATCTAGATGCCTCAACTGAATGGAGAGGCGTAACGCATGGCAAAACGAGAACCGAAGAGTCTATTCCGTCGTCTTACGCGCCTGTTTCGTAGCGGCCCGATCGTCAAAAGAAAGATCCGTGCCCTAGACACGACGATAGCTGTTGCCGATAAGACGAAGTCTTCAGGCACGTTGCTCTTCCAAAAGTCATTGTCGCCGACGTATGCGACGATCACGAGCAACGCATATAACCTGAGCGAGCGCTTGATGAGGTATCAGGATTTTCAAGAGATGGAGTATTCGGTTGCGATCTCCACACTCATCGCCACTCCCGACGGTTTCAAGACCATCGGTGAGTTGGCCGAAGCGTGTGCGTCCAACCCCGACCACACCTTCATCGTCTATTCCTACGACCACAATCTAGGACGCATCGTCCCCGCTTTCGGCAAGCAGGCCCGTCAGACCTGTGTCGACCATGCCTGGAAGGTGACCTTCGACAACGGGAAGACGATCACCGCGAATCCAGAGCATCGATTGATGCTACGCGACGGGTCATATCGTCGCGTTGAGGACCTGCAGCCCGGAGATGCAATGATGCCCTTCTACCGGAAGGACCTGTTCGTCGGCGCTGAAGAAGGCACCAAGGGCTACTCGTGGGTCTACACGATGGACGATAGGTTCCGTGGTTGGACCAAGGAACACCAGTTGGTGGCCGAGTGGGTGGCCGGCCGGCAGCTGACGGAGGACGAGTGCGTCCACCACATCAACTTCGTGAAGACCGACAACAGACCCGAAAACCTGCGGATCATGACGAAGAGCGACCACAATTCGTACCATGCCGCCATCAACAACGGTGCGAAGTGGGGACCGGAGAACCACGAGTGGGTCGAGGAATTCAAGAAGAACCATGCAGCCTGGATGCGAGACAACGCACCGACGGCCCGTCGCGACGTGACATTCGCACGGATCCTAGAGACAGCTGAACGCGTCGGCTTCAGCATGCCCGCTATCGCTCTTGCGCTAGACGTTACGTGGAACCTGATCTACGAACGTTTGGTGGCGCACGGGTTCGCTACCTTCGATGGGTTCGTCAAGGCCTATGCAGGTGGACAGATCTTTGCCAACCTTCCCGAGGGACGTCCCGGGTTGTTGACGCGAGACCTGAGCCTGGAGCTGCTCAGGTCGAACATGACTTCTGAGGACACCAAGAGGTCGCTGTGCATCAAGCTCGGTTGCACTGTCAACGTCCTCGACAAGTTCTTGGCCCGTCGAGCTCAGACATCGTGGTCCGAGCTTCGTTCTTCGTTGGGTTATTCTGACGGTTCAGTGACCGTTTCTCACGTCAAGAGCGTTCGAAAAGGTGGTCGTCCTAGGGGCGCCAACGGCAACGACCTGACCTTCCAGCAGATCTGTGACGCGTACGAGCCTAAGCTGACGATGCCTCGTCTCGCTGAGAAGCTCGATGTCAACAAGAACACCGTCATCTCACGTCTGGCACAGAACGGTTTCAAGAGGTTCAGCGACTTCCAGGCAACGTACGACAACTGCAAGGTCGTCTCTGTCGAGTACGTGGGCGAGATGCCGCTCTATGACCTGACAGTCGATGGCTACAAGAACTTCGCGACCGACAGCGTGGTGTCTCACAACACTCCTGAGATCGCGGCAGCCCTTGACATCTACGCTGACGAGACATGTGCGCAGGACGAGAAGGGTCGCATCATCCACGTCTACTCAGACAACGAGAAAATTCGTGAGGTGCTTGAGGACCTGTTCTATAACATCCTCAACGTCGAATTTCAGATGCGCTCCTGGGCAAGGAACCTGCCCGTCCGAAAAGACAGCGTCATCCCCTTGCTCGATGGCAGGAACATCACCATCGAACAGTTAGCGCGGGAGCACGAAAAAGGCAAGGAGAACTGGGTCTACAGCGTCCAGGACGGCACCCATCGAATGGTCCCGGGTAAGGTCAGCTGGTGTGGGCTGACACGGAAGGACAGCGAGCTCGTCAGGGTCTGGTTGGACGACGGGACGTACGTTGATTGCACGCCGGACCACGAGTGGGTGATGCGAGATGGTCAACACAAGCGTGCTGATCAGCTAGTGCACGGTGAAAGCTTGATGCCGCTCTATCGTCAAGCGGCCATGATGGGGGGTAAGAAGGGTTATGAACGTGTGTACGACCCTGAAAGCATGCAGTATCGGTATACCCATCGGCTGATGGTCCAACACCGGTGGACTAAGGCTGATGTAGGCAAGGTTGTTCATCATGTGAACTGCAATCGAAGCGACAACACGCCGACAAATTTGAAGGTGATGACGCAAGTCGATCACATCGACCTTCATCGAAAGATGGCGTCTTCTTACAACTCTTCACCGAAACACAAGTTGGATAATGTCCAACGTTCCGCCGTGATGAAGAAAATGTGGGCTGATCCGGCTAAGAAGCAGTTGGCCAAAGAGAACATGGCCATCAAGTTCGACCAGCGCTGCGTCGACATGGTCGTCGAGCGACTCGCGGCCCACGGAAAGTACGTCAGTCCGAAGGTGTTGGGCGACCAATTGAAGTCAGACGATGTCTTCATGGGCCATCTCAAGGCCATCAATGAAGGCACCAAACGTGACCTGACGAAGTCTTTCAACTCGCACACCGGCTTCGAGGCGCTCCTGCAGAAGGCTGGCGTCGGGTCGTACCTTGATCTGGTCCGTGACAGGTTGCCGGCGATCGCATCGACGCCATGGTTCCACCGTGCGGAGAAGAAGAGCGCCAAGATGACGGGCGTCGTCCCTGCGATGCGGAACGCCCACCCGTCTGTGAAGGCAACCTACAAGAACCACAAGGTCGACCGCGTTGAACGGCTGGCGGAGACCGACGACGCCTACTGTATGGAGGTGTTGGGACCGAACGGGGAGCACGATAGGCACCGGTTTGGCATCATGTGTTATACAGGTGATGGTCAAGTATCAAAAAGCTCAATCATATCAACTAATTGTAAGTACGGAGATTTTTTTCTTTACAATGACGTCTCACCAGAGTATGGCGTTGTCAATGCCTTCCCAATCCCGGTAAATGAGATCGAGCGAGAAGAGAACTACGATCGCGACGATCCGTTCGCTGTCCGTTACCGGTGGGTCACTCTCGGTAATAGGACGCTGGAGAACTGGGAAGTCACCCACTTTCGCCTGTTGGGCAACGACATGTTCTTGCCTTACGGGTCTTCTATCATCGAGCCCGCAAGGCGCATCTGGCGCCAGCTGATCCTGATCGAGGACGCGATGCTTGTTTACCGCGTTGTTAGGGCACCGGAACGCCGCGTCTTCTACATTGATGTTGCAAACGTGCCGCCTTCAGAAGTACCGCAGTACATCGAACAGCAACGTCAGCAACTTCACACAGCTCCCGTCATCGATAGGCAGACCGGCCGAGTTGACGTACGCTACAATCCAATGTCGGTTGAGGAAGACTACTACATCGCAGTCCGCGGTGGTGAGAGTGGCACGAAGATCGATACCCTCAAGGGAGGCGAGAACACTGCATCTGTTGAGGACGTTGCGTACATTCAGAAGAAGCTCTTCGCTGCACTAAAGATTCCTCGTGCATATCTGGGCTATGATGAGATGCTCAGCAGCAAGGCAACGCTTGCACAGGAGGACATTCGTTTCAGCAGGACGATCAACGTCATTCAGAAGACGATGATGGCTGAGCTGAACAAGATGGCGATCATCCATCTGTTTGCACACGGTTATGACAATGAGGACTTGCAGAACTTCACGCTGCGCCTCAGCAATCCTTCAACTGTCGCACAACAGCAGAAGCTCGAGCTCTGGCGCGCAAAGTTCGAGATTGCAGGCACATCACCAGAAGGGCTTGTCGATAAGCAGTTCATTCGCAAGGAGATCATGGGCCTCAATGAGGAACAGATCAAAGAGATTGACGATCGACGAATGGCGGAGAAGAAGGTCGACGCAGCGATTGAGGCTGTCGGCGGCGAAGCTGCCGGTGGCGCAGCGGGTGGTGGTGAAGATCTCTTTGGTGGCGGAGGAGGCGAAGAGCTCGGTGGTGGAGAGGCAGGAGGAGAAGCGCCTCCACCCGAAGAAAATGCCGGCGAGGAGCCTGAAGAGAAGGACGATGGTCTTCAGCTCATCACAGGCGGTGATGATGCCGCTGACGATGAATCTTTTTCTCTGAAGCTTGGCGAGATTGATGCCGATGAGAAACCTGTGAAGCCACAATCGCAGCTCGATCGTTACCTTTACAATAACGGCCGCCGCCGCACGCATGGTGCTAGCAAGACTCACATGCCTGACTTCAACAAGATGACTAAGCTCACCGCGAAGGATGGACACTCAACCGAGGATCCGTATGACGGTGATTGGTTCAGATCAGTTGTGAGCGATCCTCTCGGTGAAGGCACGCGCCACACCTGGCGCTCTCCAAACATGAAGCTTCCTCCTGACATTGTTTCAGCAATCAGGCACATGACTGAGGCATGGGGACGTGCCCGAGAGAAGCAAGAGATCGAACAAGGTACTGTGAATGTGCTGAGCGAAGGTAAGGACGTACAGGAAGAGATCGATCGGTCGGGCTACGACTACTTGAACATCGATCTTTCTGAAACATCACATGATTCTGACGATCTGCTCACTGAAGGTGGGCTAGATATAGACGAGGACTCGTCATACGACGAGGAAGACGAGGACGACGAATGAGAACCAAGGGTCACAACAAGCGTAGGAACGCCGGCCTGCTGTACGAATTTCTCGTTCGCACGATCTCGCAGGCACTTGTCGACGGCAACAAGAAGAAGTCAGCGCAGGCGCTCAAGATCATCAAGCGTCACTTCAAGCAAGGGTCTGAACTCTACAAGGAATATCGTTTGATCAACTCGCTCGTTCGAACGACAGTATCTTCTGAGACGGTTGCGGCATCAATCATGCAGGAAGCAAAGGCCGCAGCTCGAGCGTATGACGTCAAAGAACTTGATCGTGAGAAATCATTGTTGATAAGCATCATCAATCGCGCAATCAATGATGATGACTTCTACGATCAACAGGTGAACGAATACAGGATCTATGCAACGATCCAGACGCTCCTCAACGACTGGCGTACGCCCAACAGTGACCTCGGCCGCATGGCAAAGTATGAGGATCAGTTACTTCAGTGGCTTGTCACCGAAAAGAGTGAGGCGGCAAACACGTTAGTTCCTGAGGATTCTCCTGGCACTAGCCGCCTTCTAATGAAGGTCATGATGAAGAAGCTCAATGAGAAGTACGCCGGCGCGCTCAACGAAGAACAGCGTCGGCTCATCAGAGCGTATGCGTTCGCGACTGCAAATGACGATCAGGAGTCGATCAGGAAGAAGCTCGTTGAGGTCAAGGGTCGTCTACTGGACGAGATCAAGAAATTCGGTTCGAACAACCCGAACGATGAATACGTCAACAAGAAGCTTGATGAAGCGCGTGGAAAGATCGAGGGCGAGAAGCTCGAGGTCATCGACGATGACACCGTGACCCGGTTCATGTTGTACACGAAACTTAGCACAGAACTGACCACGGAGGAAACATGACCGATGCATCAAATCTTCGTCGCCTGGAAACATACGACGATTTCGACTACAAGGTTACGACGGTCGACGTTCCTGCGGTCATCAAGGAAGTTGATGGCAAGCACGTTGAGGTCATGCCCGCGCGCAAGAAGATTCTCATGAAGGGAATCCTGCAGAAGGCAGACACCCTGAACCAGAACGGGCGCATCTATCCGTTGAACGTGCTCGAACGCGAGGTCAGGAACTATCAGAAGTTCATAATCGAGAACCGTGCCGTTGGTGAGCTCGACCACCCCGACTCGTCCGTCGTCAACCTGAAGAACGTGTCACACGTCATCAGGGAGGCGTACATCGAGGACAAGACGGTAATCGGTACGATCGAGGTCCTCAGTAAGACACCCTCAGGTCAGATCCTGCAAGGACTAGTCGAGTCAGGTATCAAGCTCGGCATCTCGTCAAGAGGCGTCGGGTCTACTCGCAAGCAAGGCGAGTATTACCTTGTCCAGGATGACTTCCAGCTCATCTGTTGGGACATGGTTTCTGAACCCTCCACGCCCGGTGCATTCATGATCCCGGAAGGTAAGCTCATCGAGACAGACGAGCTGCGTAAGGTTTTCAATCGCACAGACAGGATTGACAGGATCCTGAACGAAATCCTGTCCTATAAGGACGTGAGGTGACACATGCCGTTGGGTAATCCTAAGGGTGGTACTGGCTACGCAGCAGAGTTTCAATCGTCCGCGCTACCGTGGGTGACGTCATCTATCGCTCCATATGCATCGGGCAGTTATTCACCGCTCGAGATCGATTTTCAGATGGTCACGAGGTTCTTCACGGTCTCAAACACGGGAACGAACGTGTTGAGCTTCGGGTTCACCTCCAACGGCGTACAACACACAGGAAACAAGTACATCCTGAGCGGAAGCCAGTCTATCACGTGCGAGCTTCGTATCAAGTCGTTGTGGTTTCAAGGAGAGACAGGCGCTGCGCCTTTCAGCCTTCTTGCAGGACTGACAACTGTGAGCGCAAGGGACATGATGACTTTGACGGGAAGTAGTCCGTCAGTCACGTTGGGAGATGGCTCAGTCAATCCTGCAGGATCATGGCCAGGTATTGGCTAGGTTGTATACTAGATCATGTATCTGATCTATTGTCATACTAATCGCATCGATGGCATGCGTTATGTAGGTTACACTAAACAAACGATGATGCAACGATGGGCTGGACATGTTTGTGATGCAATCAAACATGGGCATACGAATTGTTTTGCAATTGCGATTCGTGAGCATGGTCCTGATGCATTTGATCATGATGTAATTTGCGATGGCATCTTTGACGTCAAGGACGCCAAACATCTTGAGCGTCATTTCATTGAAATGCTAGGCACGTGTGGTCCATTGGGTTACAATATGACACGATGTGGGAATGGTTCGGGTCCTAAGTCTGTCCGGACTAGACAGCTCATTTCTGAGAGAACGTGCGAGGCGATGTCAAAGATTGATCCTTCGTGGAAAGATCGTCAACGAGAAGCATTGAAGGATCCTTTAACACGTCAAAAGATTTCTGAGCGAACAATTGAAGCGATGCATGAACCTGAACGTTATGCTGTATTCAAGGAACAGATGTCGACGCCAGAGAGAAGAAAAATGATCTCTGAGCGAACTCATGCAGCAATGCATCGACCCGAAGTGAGAGAGAGACAACTAGCTGGGATTGAGGCAAGAAAGCAAAAGAGATCTAATGCTTGATGTTGTCCACTACCCTCATAGAACGTTGCTCTCTGTCGCAGAAGTAGTCACAACTTTCGACGAAGAATTACGCGAACTTGTCGATCACATGGTCGAGACAATGTACGCTAGCGACGGTGTTGGTCTGGCGGCGCCTCAGGTCAATGTCTCGAGGCGGGTCATAGTTTTTGATCCCTCGGGTGGTGAAGAGTCTGGCCTTCTTGCCGTCATGATTAATCCTGAGGTCACATGGAGGTCAGACCTGGTGAACACGGGCCCGGAGGCATGCCTCTCTGTACCTGGCGTCACGTTGCAGGTCACTCGTAGCAGCGTCGTACAGATTGAATACGATGATATCATGGGTTCACGACAGTCAGCAACCCTTGATCGAGCTGCTCGCGTTGTGCAGCACGAAATCGATCATCTTGACGGTGTTACGATCCTTGATCATGTCGGACCAATGGCACGTAGACTTGCGATGAAGGACTTAGGTAGGAAAACATGAAGATGTCAAAGAATGCCTTGAAAGCAATCATCAAAGAATGTTTGATCGAGATCCTGAGCGAGGGACTAGGAGACGTGTCAGCGTTAGCGGCTCGTTCTCCCGCGCCCGGGCGCTTTCCTAACAGTGGCGTTGTTGAGTCGCGGATCAGGGGAGCGCAGGTGCAAGGTCAGAGGCAGAAGGCAGGATTTGATCCGAGGCTTGACACTCCGATGTCAGGCAACAGAATTCCTTCGGCCGCTCTGAAGCAGGCTGTCAAGGAAGGCTCGAATGGAAATCCTATCCTTGCGGAGATGTTGGCTGACACAGCGATGACGACGTTGCCCGAGCAATTGTCGCACGGTGATCGACCGGGCGCTCCGTCAGAAGGAACAGGCGGTCCCGTGTCACGAAATTCAGCTCCAATTCAGCAAGAGCAGTTCAGCGGTAACCCTGATGAAATCTTCGGAGGAGGATCAGGACGATGGGCAGATCTCGCATTCCAAGAACCTACCAAGAAATTGGCGTAATCTCGTAGACGAGGTGCTATTTAGACGTAGCACACCACACAGGAGAAGGTACTGCAATGAAGCCAACGAAGCGCCCGGTCAAGTTGACCACACAGATGCTCAAGTCGATCGTCGAAGCTGAAGTCAAGAATGTTGGCTTCGATCCCGGTGGCGGAAGCGTCGAAGACAGGAAAGACCCGAAGGAATTTGATGCCGATGAGCTCGCCGACTCGCTCGACGATGCTGAGGATCATCAGCCGAAGGAGCCCAAGTCAAAGGCGGCCGGTTCCCTTGACGAGCACATGGCCTACATGAAGGCACTCAAGATCGAGGAGAGTCGCCTCACGCGTCGCCTTCTTCAGGTCAAGAGCGCTCTCAATCGCGGCGTGAAGAAGCTCGTCGTCGCGAAGATCGTTTGAGGAACTGAGAGGGAACCATGGGCACTCTAGGAAGATACACACAGTACGTTGGCAAGTTGACAGCGGCACATACGTTGCTCGGCAAGCTATTCTCTGGTGGCCCTCTCGCTAAGTTTCAAGCAACTGGCGATGAGACGGGCGCACAAGCAGATGCTGGAACACGTGGAACAGCGAAGGTTGATGCATCGGGTGTAGGCGGACTAGTCCCCTCTGCTGGTGTTCAACAGGGCGATCCTCAGATGTTCCCACATGGCATCGACCTAACGTTCGCAGGAACGACTGCTCCTGCATCGGCTCCCAGCCCGGGCATGGTTCCTGACGTTTCAACTGTCAAGTGGCAGAATCCAGGCGATCCTGCGAACCCGTACATTCCCGATCCATCATCACCTGGCGTCGGTAACTCAGTCCAGCAGGTCAATCCTGGCATCTCTGTGTCTGACATTCAGGCACCATTCGTGCCTTCTAGCGATGGCAGTGACACGTCAAGCGGTTTCGGTGCATACGCAGACGACACTGCTGGTTCAAACGTCACGAATCCAGTGACAACAGGTCCTCAGATCGGCGCCTCTGCGGCACCGGGCTCTGCACAGAACGTCGGCCAGTCCGGCGCGGGCGTCCCTCCTTACAAGGGGTGATTGGGTCGATACTTAGTCTCATGTTCGTGGAGATAGCATGACAAGGCAGTTGTTCGAAGAAGCGCTAGCAGACGTCAAGAAGGTCAAGGAATTGGCCGAGGACAATGCAAAGCGTGCGATTGTCGAAGCAGTCACTCCGCGTATTCGTGAGTTCATCGATAACGCGTTGCTGGCTGAACACGCTGAAGACGGCGATCCTGATTTTGAAGATTCGATCGATTCAGACACGGGGTTCAGGCCTCCTTCTGCACCCGATCCGATGAACGCAGGCGAATGCATCGATGATGAATCATGTGAGCAGCCGGGAACTGTAACGGGAACCTTCGAGATCCCTGATGTAAAGGGAAAGGTAACGCTTGACATCGATTCACTATGTGCACCTAAGTCGGGTGTCGCAGTTGCACCTCCCGTCCTCGGAATTCCCGGGGAAGAAGAAGAGGAACTTCCTCCGGAGGAGGACATCGTCGTCATGGGTGACGAAGAGGCGCCTGAGGAGTTTGAGATCAGTCTCGAGTCCATCGATGCAATGAAGCCACTTGTCGGCATCGCAAAGCGCCCTCAACCGACTGTAGCACAGCTCGAAGCCGGTGCAAGGAAGATTCGTGAGAACGTCAGCCTCTTTTTGAAGGCGGGAAAGGCTGTTCGATCGACTAAGTCATACAATGAGCAAATCGCTCATATGATCTCCCGTGTGGAGAATATGTATGACTACGTGCAAGAGCGGGTTACCGATCCTGCAAAGAAGAACTCTCTCAACAACACGCTCGAGGCGAGCTTCAAAGGCCTCAACCACCTCCAGGAGTCAATGACAATGTCGAAGAACATCAAGAAGTCACGCATGAACGAAGCAGACGTCACACTCAAGCTGACCGGTCTGCCTGATGACGTCGACCTCGACGAGGTTGGTGTTGATCTCATTACCGGCGACGAAGAGGAAGAGCTCGGCGGTGAAGAGGGCGGTGAAGAGGACCTCGGCGGTGAAGAGGACTTCGGTGGAGATGATTTCGACCTTGGCGGTGAGCAGGGTCAGCAAGGACAACAGGGACAGATGGAAAGCCGCAGACTGAGCGACGACACGATCGTCGAGATCGATGAGAGCATGCTCCGCCGCGAGATTTCGCGGATGAAGAGCCTCCGCGAGGATCACACCGGAACGGGTGGTTCTGAGACGAAGGCCCAGTCATGGGGCAACGGTCCTGATCACTTCGATGATTTCGGCGGTGGATCTGACGAAGGCGAGCCGACTGACGCAGAGATCGTCGACAAGTCCCCGGCTCCGGGTGCACTTCCCCTCGGCGAGGCGGATGACCTCGATGAGGACGATGATCGTGATGACCTTGATGAGACTGACATGCCGTCAATGGACGAGGACGACGATCTCGATGAGTCGCAGGATTCCCGTGATGACGGCGGCAACGTCGCTCCCGAGGGCATGGGCCCCGGTGCAGAGACGAACAAGCAGAACCGCATGCCCGAGGCACGAGCCCGCCTGGCATTCGAGAAGAAGCTTCAGGAGCGTGCTAAGGCACGTGCCCGGGCACTTCAGAAGGAAGCTGCGAAGGCTCGGTCCCGCAAGGATGCAAAGCGCTTCAACGAGGTGAAGAAAGAGTATCAGCTCGTTTCAAAGCGATTCACTGAGTCGGTGAACCGCGCAAAGAAGGTTTCACGTTTCTTGGCGGAAGCCCAGAAGCGAAATGCTGCAGGCGTGAATGCCAGCGGCGCACGGCCAGCGGGGAACCAGGCCGACGATTCACTCCGCAGGAAGTTGGCAGAAACGAATCTGTTCAACGCGAAGCTCCTCTACACGAACAAGCTTCTTCAGAACGAGCAGTTGACCGCGAAGCAGAAGGCTCAGGTCATCAAGCAGCTCGATTCGGCGAAGACCGTGAGGGAGGCGAAGCTGGTTTACGAGAGCCTGTCCAATACGTTGGCGGGTACCTCGAGGCCGGTGAACGAGAGCCGCGACCGTCAGGTCCTCGGTTCTGGGTCAAGGGTGCAGAAGCCTGCCTCCTCGTCTCAGACACTCAATGAGGGCTACGAGGCAGAGCGGTGGGCTCAGCTCGCAGGAATCACCCGTCGGTGATTCAGGATTCAGTTTTTCTGACTACTTAAAGAAAGCGACAGGAGAATCAAAATGAAGTTCTTCACAATGGAACAGCTCGCCTCCGGCATCAAGGAGAGGCACGTCGGCGCAGAACGCGCTCGGCTGGTTGAGAAGTGGAGCCGCACCGGCTTGCTTCGTGGTCTCGATGGCTTCAAGCGCGAGACAATGGCTCAGCTGCTCGAGAACCAGGCAGCTCAGGTCCTCAAGGAGTCTAACTCCTTGTCGACAGGCGGCGCAAACGTCGCCTCATCTGGTCAGATCCAAGGCTTCTCGAACATCGCGTTCCCGATTGTCCGCAGGGTCTTCGGTGGCCTCGTTGCGAACGAGCTCGTCTCGATCCAACCGATGTCGCTCCCCTCGGGCCTGATCTTCTACCTCGATTACACCTACGGCAGCAACGTCGGTGGAAACGCAGGCGATGATCTCAGTGCAGGTGCGACCCAGTCGACCTACACCTCGGGACAGTCAATCTACAACAACCCGGTCGGTCGCGGAATCCAGTCAGGATCGCTTGCCACGGGTGGTATGTACGACCTCGTGAACGTTGGCTACACCAAGGTTCACACGGGAAGTGCTGTTGCGGTGACCATCTCGCAGGTCGGTGCCTTCGCCGGCGCCAACGGTGCATTCACATCGGGCAGCATCGTCGCAACGTACAGCGACTTCTCCGGGACCAACGCTCGCATGCTGAGCTTCGATCCTCAGATCGACACCGACCTCTCGCAGGGTCTGTACAGCGTCCAGTTCGTCCACCTCAATGTCACCGACATTGCCAGCGCAATCCCGGCCGGCGACGTCATGGCAGTCGAGGAGATTGCATTGTTCGGTCTCGCTTCAAGCGCGAACAACGCTGCTGCAGGAACGTTCACCAACGGCGACCTCGTCGCATGGAACCAGAACTATCAGGGCGGCACAGGCGTCCTCAACCTCCGTCGCCTCAACAAGCGCGGAAATCTGTCGGCAGGCGTCTTCACGCCGAGCCCGCTCAACGGAACGCAGGTCCAGCTCGTCTGTCAGGTTTCGCCTGCTGGCGGATTTGGCCCGGCCGGTTCTTGGTGCTTCCTCTCGATGGCACTCGCTGACGGCCTTGTCGCTGGGGACGCCACCGGCGCAACCCTGACGATCCCGTCCTTCGAGTCTGACTTCTCGGTCACGCCGTCACCGGCGATCCCTGAGATCGACATCAAGATCGAGGCAATCTCGATCACCGCAACGACCCGCAAGCTCCGCGCTCGCTGGTCTCCCGAGCTTGCACAGGACCTCAATGCGTACCACTCGATGGACGCAGAGGTCGAGCTGACGAGCATCCTCTCGGAGCAGATTGCTCTCGAGATCGACCGCGAGATCTTGAACGACCTCGTGACCCAGGCGAACGGCGCTCAGATGTACTGGAGCCGCGCCCCGGGCAAGTTCATCAACAAGCTGACCGGTCAGCCGATCGTGCTCAACACTGCGCTGTCCATCGGACCGAACTTCACAGGCACCGTCCGTGAGTGGTATGAGACACTCATCGAGACGATCATCGACACGGCGAACACGATTCACCGCAAGACGCTCCGCGGCTCCGCGAACTTCCTGGTCACGTCCCCCGACGTTTCCACGATCCTCGAGGCATCGGTGCTCTACAAGCCGAAGTTCTCCATCGACGGCGAGGGTCAGCTGGGAAGCCCCTTCACCATCGGTGCAGAGGCGATCGGTACCCTCAGCAACCGCTTCACGGTCTACAAGGACCCGTACTTCCCGAGGAACCGCATCCTCGTCGGGTACAAGGGCGGCAGCTACCTCGAGACGGGTTACGTGTACAGCCCCTACGTGCCCCTGATCGTCACCCCGACGATCTTCGCGCCGGAAGACTTCACACCCCGTAAGGGCGTGATGACCCGCTACGGCAAGAAGATGGTCCGCTCGGACTTCTACGGCGTCGTCACGATCCTCGACATGAACATCATCTGATGTTCTGAGAGAAGTAAAGGGTTCGAAGGCTCGGGAAACCGGGCCTTTGCCCGTTAAAGCAACCTACTTAGTCATCGGAGATAACGAACATGGCAAACAAGAGTAACCTGTGGGGCGATACCCTCGAAATTGGCGGCGCAGCCGTCGTCGGATCAATGTCAGCTACGACGGCCACCGTCGGTACGTTGAGCGCATCCAACGTTGCGATCTCAGGTAACCAGCAGGTCGCCGGACTTTCGACCTTTGCTGCGAACACGATGCTAGCTACGCAGATCTCAGGATCGGGCGCGGTGTCGATCCCGTCATCAGGCTTCTTCTCCATGCCGGCATCAGGCTCCGGAGGTGTCGGAACATTCACCGGAAGTCTTCCCGCCGCTTCTGCATATCCAGGGGGCGAAGCGCTGATCATTGACACATTGGGCGTCAATCCGTTCTTGCTCACCGGCTCGTTTGCGTTGATGACGACGTCAGGCTCTTCAGTGTCAAGCGCAACGGGTACCCACCTTCATTGCTCAGCGGGAGCAAGCGTCGGCCTGTGGTCTGACAACGTCCGTTGGCTCGTCTGCGCCTGTAACGGTACACTGACCCTCTCTGCCTGACCCACAGAATAATCGAGGATAGCCAGATGTTGGCTATTCTGTCCCTCGTGGGCAATTATTTGGGTCCACGAGGGCCTCTGTGTGCAAAAGGTGATGTGTGCTTGTACACGGGCGGTGCATGGGAGTACGTTCTGTCAGTCTGACAACCCTGACAGGAGATACCCATGAGAAGCACGAATAGGAACGCACACATCCGCACCCGCACTGACCGCAACGGGAGGGTCCGCACCGAGACGACCCGCCGCGACCCGCATCAGTTTGACGTCGCGATCACGACAGACACGAGGACGAACACGACAAGGTTCTTTGTCGACACGACAGGCCGCGACGTACCGTATCCCGACCTTGAACTCAACGGTCGACAGCTTCGCACGCTCTTCCGGGCACTTCAGAAGCACTTCGATGCTACAGGCAAGACCCCTGACGGCGCGTACTTCCGCTGATCAACTTCCACCGTCTTGGTGTACGATGAGGCAGTGACCTTGACGAGGTGCTGCCTCGTCTGACATGACACGAAAGAGAGAAAGAAAATGAAGCTCACGAAGGAAGAGGCGCTCACGATCATCAAGGCTAGCGTATTGCTCGGCGATGCAAACGAGGTTGCGAAGGATCTTTCCAGGATGGCGCTCGACGCCGAGGACCTGCTCACGCTTCTTGAAGACGAGGATCCTGAGGATCAGCGCACAGGTTGTCGTGGCACGTGCTGCAAGAAGAAGGAACCCGTCGGGACGTACGGTGGTTACTGTGGCAGCGACGAAGATGAAGATGAAGACGAAGACGAGGAGGATGAGGACGATGAAGAAGCTGAGGACGACTTCGAAGACGAGGAAGATCTTGACGAAGAAGACGACGAAGAGGACGATGAGGACGAAGGAGAAGATGAGGAATCATCGGACGAAGATGACGACGGTGATGACGATGAGGATGCCGATCTTGGATACGACTCAACAGTCACCCGAGGAGAGCTCATCGAACTAAAGACGTTGACCGCTCGAGGTGGGTACAAGCTTGAGTTTGACACATCTGACGATCTTGAGCTCTATCTAAGCGTCGATGGGCTTCAGGAACACGTTGTTGGATATGTTCGACGAACCGGATCAACCATAGCAGTGTGCGAGGATCCAGCCGGCGAATGGACGACGTTTCAGGTCAGAAAGTTTCCGAAGCAATGGCTCGACCTATTGCATCCCGGCGACCTCGTGAGGGTGACAGCATGAAGCTGAACATCAGCGCGAAGGAGCTCCTAGCACTTCACAATCTTCTTCACAAGAACCGTGAAGGGTTGGACGAGGAGTCAACGCTTGTGCGCCAGCTGTACGGTCGCGTCAAAGCATGCCTCATCGGTGCGCTCGGTCAGACTGACAAGTACACGGAACCATTCGAGGCATGGGAAGAGGTCCAGAAGAAGAAGATCGACGTTCTTCAAGAACGACTCGAGGGCCTTAAGCCAGAAGCAGTCGCAGCAAAGGTACGTGATGACCTCGACAAGGTAGAGTCATATGACGAACTACTCGAGGAAGATGAAACGATTCTGCCAGAATACCCACGACGTCGTCAATCAGGTCAACCTCACCAGAAGAAGAAGCGGTGAACAACAGCTGACGTGGGTGGTAGATATAGACATGAGTAAGGTACGAACGGGAGGAATCCCGAAAAGCACTGAGACAATCTGAACAGCCCCTCGTGATGGCCCGCAATGCGGGTTGGGCGGCCTGCCGCTGCGAAAGCAGTCGCGAGTTTTGAGGTCAACTGGGAACATCGGCAACTTCCTCCCTACTGCAGGCGACATCACCTTCTGATCTTTGAAATTCTGACTGCGCGTGCCCATTATGGGGCTGACAAGTTTCGACAGAGTGAGGAGACTTGGTACTGCAGGCCGAGGTGCACGAGAGACCTCGTAAAAACTCAAGTGACGTTTAGACGCCAACGACAACGGCTTCGCTTCCGATCTGCGCCTCGCGGCCTGACCGGATCGGGTAACCACCGACCTCGGAACAGAATGGTGGTGTGGGGGACCGGGCATACAAACCGGGCCAAAGACGCCAAAACACTGGGCGTAAAACGAAGTGTCGACCTGGTGACCAGGAACGTTAAGCTTCGCGTCACTAGACCCACCCTGAGGTCAATCAAGCAGATGGGTAAAGCCTGTGAAGAAGTATCGGGACAATGCATTTTGGACCCGCCTGCAATGGCGGCAGCTCCACCAATTCACAGCAATCTCGTAGTGAGTGAAAGAACACATGAAGAAGAACAATCGTGAGCGCGGAAGCGCTAAGTACACAGAACATGGCGCGCTGGTCAGAATTTCGAAGGAAGTTTTAGGCATGGTGCTTCCACGAGCATTTGTGGTTGCAAAGTCGGCAGGTTTCAAGCTGAAAGTCAACAAGCTTGATGGCCTGCCGTTGTGTCGTTCTCTTCCAGGAGAGAAGAACCTGATCATGGTCGACGTTGTTTCTGGTCTTGTCAAGAGAAGCTGGTTCGTCGAAGACGTGCTGTGATCGCCTATATACATTGACGGCCTATTCAAGGTCGCAGAATGTGGTAGGATTGTAGCATGTCAGCAACAACAGAGAGTCTCCTTGAGGAGATCAAGAACACAGAAGCAACGCTAGCCACGTGCAACGCTTCGGGTGACGGCACAGGAGCGGCTGTGGCAGTTGCTACCCTGAAGAAGCTTCGTCGTCAGTTGTCGAAGGCGTCAGAGGCCTTGACTGAAGGCAAGACTTTGTTGAAGTCATGAACAAGCCTAGTTGGGAGGATCGCTTCAAGGATTTCCTTGAACGTGTGATGGCCACCGCTGCAGCCGACGGTGATCCCAAACCTCTTCAAGATGAGCTTGTACAGTTGATGGCTGAGAAGCCGAAAGAGAAAGAAGGATCGAAATGAGCAACGTACCTGCAAACGCACAGAGGGTGAACCTCTTCCAGCCGCTGATCGCTGACCGAGGCGGCGCGCCGCCGATCGTCCTTCGCGTGGGTGTTCTGAATCACAATTCGATCAGCGAAGGCGTTCCCTCAGGTGGGACAGTCAAGCCAGAAGCGTACGTGCTTCTCAGCGCACTTCCTGAAGAGCTTCGACGTCGTGTTGAGCTAGCGATCCAGACACTCATCGCAGGACGGTAATTCATACGTGAGTTATCACGGCTACATCAATGTCGTCAAAGCATTCATCGATGGGTGTGTGCCTCCTGATGGCGTCCCTACGTTGCTTGAGATCGGCGTTGACCGTGGCGTGACGATGATTCCGCTCGTGGCGTTCCTTGCTCGAACGAGGAAGTCATTCTCGTACGTGGGCGTTGACATTAAGGCACAGGAACAGGTGAGCATCATGCTCGACAACCTTGACCTGACCCCTGACCAACGTGCGTGCCTCATCGAGAAGAACAGCCTTGAGTTGTTGCCTTTGCTCGTTGCGCAGTCGGCCGCAAAATTTGACGTCATTCTGATTGACGGTGATCACAACTATCACACTGTCAGCGAGGAACTGAAGTACGTTGAGGCTCTCACCTACCCAACGTCAATCATCATCTGTGATGATGTGTTCGGTCGCTGGAGCGAGCGCGACCTGTTTTACTCTGAGAGACCTGACTACGAGGACAACAAGATCGCGACAAGGAAGGTCGAAACAGAGAAACACGGTGTGAAACCCGCAGTCGACGAGTGGTTGTCGAGTCACCCTGAATGGCACATGTATCAGCCCATCAAAGGCGAGGCAGTCGTGCTCATGAAGAGGTAGGTTTGCAGTGTGGCGTTGGGTTGGCATCATCCTGTCACTGCTGAGCCTGTCATTCAACCCGGGTCCGGACGCTGCCCCCACACGTATAGAGATGATCGGTGACTCACAGATGTGCGGGATGAGCATGTTCGTTCAACCTCTCGCGCTAGCTCATGATGATGTAGTGAAGGTTGACTGTAAGAATGGAACCCGGGTTGAGTACTGGGCGGCCCATCAGTTCTCAGATGAAACAGACGTCGTCGTTGTCGCTCTGGGGACGAACAACTATCACGACGTGACGACTCCGAACGTTGCGCCCATCCTGCAATCCATCCAGAACATCGGGGCGAGTTGCATCTGGATCGGACCGACAGCGGTGCACGGCAAGGTGTGGCCGGTCAATGCCTTGTTGAGGAACGCCGTGTCACAGCAATGCAGGTGGGTTGACCTCTCACACGAACCGCTAGTTGACGGAATTCATGTCCGTGATTTTTCTGCACTCGTCCACGTCGTTTGGAGTATGATCACCCACAGTAGGTGAGGATCGCATGGATAACGACAAAGTTCAGGAGGACCTGTACGCAGCTGCTGAGCGGTTCGTGAGGGACACTCTGGGCGTGAAGATCAATGACAAGACGAAGGCTGAGTGCCGCAAGATCTGTGATGAAGCACGTGGTTTTCGTGATCTTGAAGAGCAGATCGTTGGACAGCTGTCAGCTGAACGTACCACATTTCATGATGCATTCAATGAATGGGCGGCGCGTAATCCCACGATTGAACCGCTTGATGCTCAGTTGAGCGCTTTCCTAGCAGATAGGAAGGCAAAGTACGTTGAGCTGCACAAGGACGATCCTGAGCCGCCTCACGTCATGGCAATCCCACGGACACAGGTGTCGATCCACGGCCCCGATGCCTCTAGCGTGATGCACATGGAGAAGTCAGATCTTGTCAACGTCGGCAAAGGCATCACGGTCTCTGAACACCTGATCAAGTACGCGACGAGCACCGCTGCTATGGGTCATCAGCCGACCGTCCATCACATCCCTCCCGATGTTGTCGAAAGAAGGGAAAAGCAACGCGCTCAGGTCCGTGCTGGTAACGATGCAGAGATGAATCAGTTCATCGAGGCTGGAAAGGCTGTCGCTGAAGCGTTGGCCGAGATGGTCGCGGTCCAGGACAAGAGGAAGGAACTTGCTGAGGACATGCTCTGCCAGGCGACCCACAGGGCGATCGACAACTCTGCGTTGTTCGTTGATGTGTCGAAGGATCAATCTCTCAAGGCTGCCGAACGCATGCTGCAGCTGAAGAACACGTACCCTCGCAACGAGATCAATCCGATCGACCTGTCGCACGTGCTGGAGGGAACCAAACCACTCGTTGATCATCACCTCGTCAGGATTGAGCGTGTCATGCAGACGACGTCGCCCATGAATGAGGAAGAGTTACCTGATGAGATCAGGTTCTCTATTCCAAACGTTGACGTCTCTACGATCAGGGCTGAAATTCAACCCAATCACTGCTACATTCCACCCGATGAAGCGTTCAAGGACGTGACGTACACGTTTGAACGCTATGTTCACTTCAACTCTATGCCTGACGAGCTCAAACGCGTTGTCCGCGCTTACCTGTCGATGAAGGGTCAAACGGACGCCTTCGCAAACAAACGTTTCAAGGAAGCGGTCGCTGTGCTGAACGAAGTCGCACTGAAGCTTCCTGATGAACCTTTGTCGCCGGGTGTCGTTCCTGAGGTCGTTGACGTGCTTGGGTGCATCGATCCCCGCGGCCAATGACTCGCCATCGGCCTATTTAAAGCACGATGGCCGTCAGGAAAATTCGCAGGTCAATGACGGGGTGTATTGCCGAGGATGCATTCGGGACACCTCCTGCAGCTCGAGGGAGCATGAACAACCTTGCCAACGGCCCGACGGATGATGACCTTGAGCCCGGTGAGGAAGTCCTCACTGACGAGGGCGACGGCATGGACGTGATGGACAAGCCCATCTACCCTGAAGGCAAGGTCGTTCGCATTAAATTAGGCACGCTACGTCGTCTGCTGATCAAAGAGCTCGGTCGATGATATTTGTAGAGCAGACTATGTGGTTTACACGCTCGGTCTGTGCCGGACTATAACAACATAGAAAGAGGGTCGATCGAATGAGAGTCATCGTACACGTGAACAAGTTCTATGATTGGGTGCCGGTTCCTGCGGACGTTACCGTCACGCAAGCTGACATCACGTCAGAGAAGGTCAAGCCTGCGTCTGGTGGTGGCTGGTTGATGAAGGTCACCCAGAATCAGCCCACGCACACGCATGTGCAGCTCCCAGAAGGCGAGATCATTGCAAAGATCATCCACGATAAGTGCAGGCCCGAAGGTGGTCGTACACTGACACGCCAGCAGGCTGTCGCGTTCTACCTGTCTGAGAACGTGATGCCTCATCACGCGCATCGTTCGTTCATCACCTCGTTTGAGGTTGAGGACGACGGTCCGGACGAGGCGCTCATGCGTTCGATGCTAGCCAGGCACACCGTGTCAGGGACTGAGACTGTCGAGGCCTGTGTCGCTGCGGGTACGCATGCATACGTCACGTTGGCAACAGCTACAAACGGCGATACGATCGCCAGGTGTTTGACGTGCGGTCATCGCCAGGGCACTGACACTGCTGACTCTCCGAACATTCCACCCGAGGATCTCGAGGCACACGTTTCAGCCTACACGCAGCCGGCAACGGCTAGCGATCATGTCTCCCATCTCATGGGACATTTCAAGGTGAAGGCAGCCTCTGCTGCGACCACAAAGACCACGGCGACAGCGTCGCCCGTCAAGGCGGTGAAGTGATGAAGACCGTAGCACAAGCAATCCGCGCGGCATCGCGCAAGGCGACCATGCCGATCAGGCACTCCCACTGGTTGACCAAGATCTCCCCGGGTAGGAACTCGAAGACCCCTGAGTCATCATCGTGTTGGCGTCACAACCTGACGACAACGACGGCGTCAGGCTACACGAACGCCTACGACTGGCTAGCCAAGGCGATGGGCATGGGCCCAAGCGCAACGTTCGCGACTGCGGTCGGTGCTGCAACGGCTTCATCGGCAACTTCACTCACGAACTCTGGCGCTTCATTCCCGACAGCGGGTCAAGGTCTCGCAGGACAGATCGTCGTCTGCTGGATCTCGACAACAGTCATGGTGTACGGCATCATCGTGTCGAACTCAGGAACAGTACTCACCGTTGATCAATGGTACAATGCTGCTTCCACGACGGGCGCAGCCGGCACGACGCCTTCGTCGACCGCACCGTACGTCATCCTTCCTGGTCAGGGTTCAGCGTCCTGGATGGCCGTGTCAGCGAACGTCTTCTCTCCCGCAACGACTGACACGTTCCTCGCAGGCGAGCTCGTCGCAGCGTCAGGATTCGCTCGTGCAGTCGGCACGTACTCACACACGGCAGCTGCCAGCACGTACACGCTCGTTCACCTCTGGACTGCGTCTCTCACGGAGACGATCAACAACGAGGCACAGTTCGGTGCTGCAAACCCGTCTGGCACGGTCGGCTCAGCACTGGGCGTCATGCCTTTCGAGTCTGCAGAACCTTCACCTCCGACTTTGGTCAGCGGCGATACGCTACAAAATACGGTCACGATCACAATCTGATATGATCCAGCTCACCTCCACCAGCGATGTCATTGAGATCACCACGGATGCGAACTCCGTGGTGACAACTCATGCGTCGTGGATGGACGCGAATAACCTGTCAGTCGTCCCAGGTCGGCAGGACACCAACGTTGCAACCGCAACGCAGACAACGATCGTCTCATCTCCTCCTGTAAACACTGCACGTGACCTGAAGACTCTTGTCATCAACAATGCAGGTCCAACGTCAGTGAACATCCTTGTCGAGCACAATGACGGCGTCAGCGATTGTGCCCTTCTTGAGTGCAACCTTGACGCTTACGCTACCATGATGTGGCTCCCCAAGACAGGGTGGGCGCTCATCAGCTCTCAAGGTTTCAGATCGGCGGCAATGGCATGATTCTACTTACGTCCACAAATGACCTCGTCACGGTCACGACGGGCGGCACGCAGGTCGTCAATGTCCACGCTTCTTGGGTTGGTCTCAACGGCACGACGGTGACGCCTGCTCGGCAGAACACTGTCATCTCGTCCGCAACGACTACCACTGTGGTGCCTTCTCCCGCGGCTAGCACTCAGTACAACCTCAAGGCGCTGGTCATCACGAACACAGACGCTACGAACTCTGTCAGCATCTCAGTGAAGCACACTGACGGCACGAACAACGTCACGCTCATCACGGTGCCACTCACGCCCACTGACACTTTGACGTGGACTGAGGACGAAGGCTGGGCATTTGTTGTGAACGGTAGCGAACAGGTCAGCGCCGCTACGTATGCCGCAGTTCAAAGTGATTGGGCGCCTGTACCTGATGCTTACCCCACGGGGGCGCAACAGCAGCTTTTTGTGGACCCTCAGGGCAACCTCGTGTCTCGCAGCACTGTCCTCTCGGACGAAGGAAGCTTCTACGACCACTTTACGGGTACCAGCCTCACAGCAACGCTTGCTGGAACGACAACGTTCGTGAACGGATCTATGAACGTAACGGGCTCTGGGACATCATTCCTAGGGAGCGTAATTCCCGGTCAATATATCAAGCTCTCGACTGACTCTGAGACTGCATGGGCACAGGTCGACAACGTGATCAGCAACACGCAGATCATGCTCGCAACAAACTACACCGGCTCCTCAGCAGGTGGCAGCGGCATCGTTTCCAACTGGGCGACTGTCACGGCTGCAGGTGGAAGCTTCTCTGTCTCAAACTCCAACGTCAACATCACGAATGGTACTGCAAACGGTGCGATGACGTACCTCTACAGTAAGGTGGACTACCCGCCCTTGCAACTAGCAGTCTTCTGCTACGTCACAGGGCTCATTCTAGGGCAGACGGTCTACGTTGGATTCGTTGACAACCCAAACCCTGCGTCAACCCTCGCACAGATCACCATGCAGTTCGGAAACGGACTGGCATACAATCAGTTCAACCTTGTCAGCTCAGGTGCAGGTGGAGCGATTGACACAATCACACAGCTGTGCTCACTTCCGCCAGGGCTTCTATCGTCCACTGTGACTGATCTTCAGTACAAGATCGATCTGTCAGCGGCTCAAGCAGTCATCTCTGTCGGAATTCCGAACGTCTCCGCGCCTCAAATTGTTGGAACTGCAGTCCAGGACATTCCAGCGCCGTACACCGACTTGTACGTTATCATAGGATTGATCAACAACACTGCCATCGCATCCTCAGCGACAATCACGTGTGATGGTGTGCTTGTCTACGACGTCAATCGTCTCGAGGTTGCAAACTCTTTCTCAGGGCAACCTGTCCCATCTCAGATGTACGGCAAGAACCCTGCAGGGCAGCTACAACCAGCGGTGTCTGACAACAACAATGCTTTGATTGTCTCAACTTCTGGCTTCGAGGACATGACCGGCAATGTCCGTGGATCGCCTGCGGTAGTCCAACTCGGTGCAACTGTCAACCAGAACTACTCCCTCGGCCGAGTCAAGCTCGCGCTTGGTAACGTCGGTGAGGACCGTGGCGATACTAGCCTAGATGGCGGTCGTGGGCTTCCGGTCGAGAGCCGCGAGCTTAGGTTAATCGCAGAAAAACAGTTCGTACAAGCGTACGTTTCTAGCTTCGCGGCGCTAATTAAGAGAAGCGCTGAATCACTACGCACGCAGGAAGCGTTGTTGACCGGTCGAACCGGTAGAGAAGGAAGGATGTAAGTTCATGCTAGCAGAAGCGATCATCAGAAGGTTTTCAGCGCTCAAGACGCTCACGGAGGCAACTTCAGCAGCCCGTCTCACGGGTTTCGGCAGCATTGCGCTTGCTCAGACTGAGGCTGAACGTCAGGAACGTTGTCGTGCAGGTCGTATCATGCGTGGCGTTGGCGTCGCGGTTGGAGTTGCACCCGTTCAGGCAATCCCGACCACGACAACACAACACTTCCTCTGGAATAACGATCCCAATAGGTCGTACGTCATCGACACCATCGATGTGTACCTCCTCTCGGGAACTGCAACGGCGGGTGCGACTATCATGGCAATCGTCACGCCGATCACGGCGACGCTTCCCACCGCTGCGTCCGGTGCAGTCGTAGGATCGTCCTCGGCAGGTGGTCTTCAGAGCAAGGCTTTGATCGCTAGCTCATACACGATCCCAACGCCAACAGGAAACACACAATGGGGCGTCGTCAGTCAGACAAGCGGTCCGGGTGGCGTTCCTGGCCCCGGAGGCTGCTACTCATGCGACGTTCGTGGTGGCATCATCGTTCCGCCTGGCAAGGGACTCGGAATCGCGGTACTTGCAGGGGCGGGTACCACGCCTCAGTACATCGCAGGTTGGACGTGGACAGAAGTCGAACTGGATCTGGAGTGAACAATGCTAGTTGAAGGTATCATCAGAAGGTTTTCTGCCCTCAAGACGCTCACTGAAGCTACATCAGCCGCTCGGTTGACGGGCTCAATGAGTCTCGCTGTGGCACAGGTTGAGGCTGAACGTCAGGAACGCACTCGCTCAGGTCGTCAGTTCAGAGGCATGGGGATTGCGGCGGGCGCCGCACCCGTCCAGGCGCTTCCTACAATAGCGACCGCCACCCACGCTCTGTGGAACGCAGATCCCAACAGAAGCTACATCATCGACACGGTTGACTTCTACATCCTGTCGGGTACGGGTACTGCAGGAGGTGTGCCTATCTTCATGATCGCGCCCATCACTGCTACACTTCCTACGGCGGCTACAGGTTCGCTCATCACTAGCCTCTCTGCAGGTGGCCTTCAGAGTAAGGCTGTCTTCGCCGGCGCATATACAGGCCCTGCTCCTTTGGGAAACTCACAATGGGCTCTACTCAGCATCATCGAGCAAATCGGTTCGGCGCCCGGCGTTTGGGCGAACGTCACCAGCTGCGACGTGCGCGGTGGCGTCATCATCCCACCCGGTAAGGCTATGTACCTCGCGTTCCTCTCGGGAACAGGTTCAACACCTCTCTACGTTCCGTCAGTTACATGGACGGAAGCTGAACTTGATCTGGAGTGATTGATGCAGATCGGGGTAACATCATCCGAGCTCTCTGCGCTCGTAGAAGCCGTTCCAGTGTTAGGCAACAACACGTTGTTGTACGTCCTTGATCCAACACAAACGAACGTTGTAGCGTTCACCTCAATTGCCTACGGCACAGAAACGCTGGTTGTCACGATCACTGACACAATGACGTTAGCGGCGTTTACAACACTCTTTGCAGGAAGAAATGTCCTGCCCGTGTCAAGTCTATCTGCGTGATGTAGGGGTTTCGATTACGAACTCCAAGAATTGAAAGGATCCCATGGCCAGCCTAGGTGAGTTTGACGTCACCCTGCTGTCACTAGGATTCTTTGACGATACGACCGCGTCCGTCCCGCAAGGATGGTTCGACGCTGATCTAGTAGGCGCTGGCACAGCAACTGGCACAGCACCTGCGACGCCCACCGCAAACGCAGGTGAATTTGATGTTACGTTGAACCCCGCGGGGTTCTTTGATTCATCAGCAATTGCGACTGTCGGTTGGTTTGACGTTGACCTCGTACCTGCGTCCGTACGTCATGCGTACGCAAGAGCGATCAATGAGACTGTAGCAACACCGTCCGGCTCTGTTTCTCGTACGTTAAATACGTACCGTTCTGTATCAGAGTCGATCGGCATCTCTGACTCTGTCAATCGCGCGTTCGTAGCGGCACGCACTCTCTCTGAGAACATCTCAACGCCGAGCGATTCTCCTGCTCGTTCAGTCACAGCGTCCAGGACCGTGTCGGAAGCAATCGCTGCATATTCTGATGCAGTCAATAGGACGTTCGTCGGTTCGAGGCCTGTCTCAGAATCGGTGTCTACGCCGACTGATTCGCCTGCAAGGACCGTGCAGTTCTCAAGGTCTGCATCTGAAACCGTCTCAGCACCCAGCGATTCAGTCGCAAGAACGTACGCAGCTTACAGGACTATCACTGAGACCGTTGCTGTTCCGACCGATTCACCTGTTCGAACTGCTCAATTCTATCGTGCTGTCGGTGACAGCATCCTGTCGTTGGTTGACAGCATCATTCGTTCTGTTGTCGCAGCTAGGGCGATCGCAGACAGCATCATCGTTCCTTCAGACTCTGCTTCCCGTGCCATCGCGGTCGCAAGGACGACTGCGGAGAGCATCTCAGTTCCGTCGGACTCCCCGGCGAGGTCAGTCGTCTTTGCGCGCACCCTTGCTGAAACGGTCGCAGCGCCTTCTGACTCGCCGGCTCGTTCGACCGTCACGTCACGTTCTACGACGGAAACTGTCGCCGTACCTTCTGATTCGATCTCACGCGCATATGTGGCGTACCGATCAATCGGTGATAGCGTCTCGGCACCTGCAGACAGCTTAGTTCGCGCATTTGTCGGTTATCGCTCGATTTCAGACTCAATCGTTGCGCCTAGCGACTCTCTTACAAGAGCATTCGTAGCGTACAAGTCGATAGGCGATTCAATCTCGTCACCTTCTGATTCTGTTTCACGTGTGTTCGCCGGCTATCGCTCAATCAGTGATAGCGTCTCGACTCCGACAGACGCAAAGGCTCGTGTTTATGCTGCGTACAGATCGCTCAACGAATCTGTGTCAACACCTTCAGACGCAGTCGCAAGAACATTCATCGGTTACAGATCGCTGTCAGAGACGGTCGTAACACCAAGTGATTCAATCGCAAGAACGTACGCAGCGTATCGATCGATCGGCGATTCTATCTCGGCACCGACTGATGCGGCGTCTCGAGCGTACGTTGGTTACCGCACGTTGTCAGAGTCGGTAGTTGCACCAAGCGATTCGCTCTCTCGTGTTTATGCTGCGTATCGCGCAGTCAGCGATAGCGTCCCATCGTTCAGCGATTCAATCTCACGAGCATTCACGGGTTACCGTTCGATCGGCGATTCTGTCTCAACCCCTTCTGATTCAGTTTCAAGGATCTACGCAGCATACAGATCGATCGGTGATTCTGTCTCATCCCCGTCAGATTCGCTGGCCCGTGACTTCATCGGTCACAGATCACTCAGCGAAAGCGTCTCTGCTCCTTCTGATTCAATCGCTCGAGCGTTC
>Ga0316230_1000184_pt1 | contig 94000 bp, 83 predicted proteins | sample TBH18025metaG_FD_206004 | JGI IMG/M metagenome (GOLD analysis project Ga0316230, IMG submission 206004) | Freshwater microbial communities from Trout Bog Lake, Wisconsin, USA - TBH18025 | ecosystem: Environmental > Aquatic > Freshwater > Lake > Hypolimnion/Profundal zone | place: USA: Wisconsin... | reverse complement strand
CTGACGCATGGACGTCCGGTGCTAACGCAGACTCTGCATGCCTGTTCGAAATTCACAACTGTGTTACACCAGGAGCACCGAATGACGAACCTCCTCCGGCTCCCGCTCCCGAGTCAATCACGCCGGCCTCGCAGCCAGCGGCCCAACAGAATACCAATGGTGCAGCGTCTCCATCGGGAGGGGACGGAAATGCCTTCAATATAGCGACTCTATTTCCAGCTGCCGACAAACTTGCTGCATCATGTTCGAGCACCTTTGCGGGAGTGTTCAATTCCTACGGCGATGCTTTCAGTTTGTCTGGATTTGAGGGCCAGATGCATCAGGCTACATATTCCAAGTTCCCGGAGCCTGGCTCGGCAGCCGCTCATGGAGCAAAGTCAAGCTCGACAGAAGCAGATACTGGGAACACGGGACCAATGAGTGGTCGAAAGACTAGGCTGTTTTCTGACTTTTTCAGAGATACTCGACCTCGACAAGCAGCGATACTGGTGCATGAGAATATTCATCGACACACGGGCTGGTCAGATGGAATGGTATTTGGCGCGTTCCAGAGTCACGGCATGACAAAGGAAGAGGTAGGCGCTTTCAGGTTAATCGGCAACACAGACGGGATTACCACATGGATCATGCGGGGATGTCAGTGATGGAGGCGAGCATGAAAGACAAAATCATTTGGGGCGTTGTTTCCCTCTTCTTGAGCCTACTGAGCGGCATAGCCGGAGCCTACTCAATGCTGCTCTTGCAGGCAGACAAAGCAAATGGGGAAACATTGCAGGTTCAAAGGTTAGAACTCATCGATGCTCATAAGGGTGTTCGGGCAGTGTTTTCTGTCGAGGACGACGGCAGCGTTTTTCTACGGATGCTCTCCAAGGAAAATGCGCCTGTGGTCGAGTTGGGAGTTAACGAGAATCCCGGCGCGTACAAGCAGTACACGCCATCTGGAATCCTTACGATCCGCGATGGATCCGGTACGCCGGCGATTCGATTGCGCACTCTCGAAAAGGGTGAGGCTTCACTCTCCTTTTCCAGTACGAACACACCTGATCTTGTTGGGGTGGGCTATGCCCATTACGGGGATGTGATCGACGGGCATGATCGGGGAATGTGGGGCATTCAAATAGCAGGACTGAACCACAAATCAGTGGGTCTCAATGTATTCGCAAAGGATGGAGTGCTACTCGGAGCTTATGCCCCTTTGGAATCTCCCCAGAGAATTGTTGCCCCTTCTACGAAGTAGTATTTCTCGGCCCAACAGCAGAACGCGTCAGGAAATGCCGTTCCAACAGGCAGGTGGCCCGGTCATCGGCCCTGAAGAATGATCTTGACCTTTGAAATGCTGTGCCCCGTTCATCGCGGTCCTTTTCGCGATGAGCGGGCGTGTGAGGGGTGGTTCGGCCCTCGGTTCTTTCAGTTGGGATGTAGGATGTTGACGAGCCGGGCAACTACGATGCCGAGGGGCGGCGGGTGGGCAAGACCGACGGGACGGTGTATACGGTGGATGGCTCAGGCGCGGCGCTCGACGAGGTCAAAGGCGCAAGCTGGCAGCGCAGCGAGATCCTTTTGGGCGGGCGTCACCTGGCTACCTGGAACGCGGCCGGAGTGATCTTTGTGCACTCCGACTGGATTGGGACAGAGCGCGCGCGGACCAATTCGGCCGGTAACGGCCTCTGCGAGTGGATCACCAGCCAGCCCTTCGGCGACAATGTGCAGAAGGCGGGCAGTTGCGACGTGAGCCCTCACTTCTTTACCGGCAAGCCGCGGGACGCGGAGTCGAACCTGGACGACTTTGGGGCGCGGTACTTCAGCTCGCAGTGGGGCCGCTGGATGTCGGCGGACTGGACGGCGGCGCCCAGCTCGGTGCCATACGCGACGCTCACCAATCCGCAATCGCTGAACCTGTATGCCTACGTGGGCAACGACCCCATCGACGGTCAGGACGCGGATGGGCATGCGCGATACATACCCTCAACGACCACTGACGCATGGACGTCCGGTGCTAACGCAGACTCTGCATGCCTGTTCGAAATTCACAACTGTGTTACACCAGGAGCACCGAATGACGAACCTCCTCCGGCTCCCGCTCCCGAGTCAATCACGCCGGCGTCGCAGCCAGCGGCCCAACAGACGAGTTCGTCGCGCGTTGTGGACATAGTCAACTCAGCGCTGAAACAGCCCGGTCTCGGAGCTTGTTTGAATGCTCGGATTGGCTCGGGGTTAGTTCTGACGAACGCTAATCTTCCCTACATGGATGCAACGCAATCATCATTGCAGTTGGCTGCGATGGTCAACGATACGGGAGCTGGTGATGTAGACGGTACGACAGGGGCGCAAGTGGCTCCTACGGGGCGATCGACTGTTTACGTCGCGAGTGGGGTTTTGAGAGATAAAGACAGGGCAATGCGAACGTATATCCATGAGACTGGCAATGCCCTCGCAATGCAGCGATTCGCCGGCGGTGACGCCGCAGGGGCGTATGTCGGGCCGCGCGGGGGCCCTCAAAGTGCCGCGCAAAGGAGTGACCCAATTGATCATGATATCGGTAACCAGATTGAACGGTGTGTTTTTGGCCCTCCTCGGATTTATGTCGCGCCTCAATCAATTACGGTTACGGCGCAGTGAAGCGGTTTTGATTGTCGCTGTCATACTGGCGACAGGAGTGGCGCAGACACAGGCGACCAAACCAACTCTTGGCGTCTCCATCGCTGGAGTCACTCGGAGTGCGCCTGGACTTGTAGAAATCCGCTATGAGTTGAGGAACCAGGGGAGCACGGATCTCTATGTCCCCTACATTGAAGTGCCTGGGGCTTCATATATGACAACTCTCTCACTCTTGCACCGCACAAACGAGGGCGCTTTGATCGCTCTCGGCCCTTATTACGATGTTCCATCCAGGTCGGCGAAGGTCCTAACGCCAGGCCAAACGTTGAGCCTCGTCGACGAGGCTTCGGACCCAGCCGGGGCGATCACTTCCGGTACCAACGGATCGAGGACCAGAGTGACGGTATCCCTGAACGGCTTGCACAAACTCAAGATCGGATACTATTCCGGCTCGGCGGCCTGGCAGCAGTGGCTGAAAGCTGCTAAGCCGGGAAAGGGTGACAAGCGTTCTCTGATAACGCCGCCTATGGATTTCTCGTTCTCAGAAGAATTCAGTATTCCTCCAGCAGGCAAATAGTAGGCCCAACAGCAGTATGGCTCGGTCGTTATTAGGAACGGCCAGAGCTACGAAACTCATTTATGCGGTAATGGCGAGTGCGTCACCTATGTAAAAGAGGCGGGTAATTTCGGGCAGGTGGCCCGGTCATCGGCCCCGATGAATGACCCTAACCTTTGAAAAGCTGTGCCCCGTTCATCGCGGTCCTTTTCGCGATGAGCGGGCGTGTGAGGGGTGGTTCGGCCCTCGGTTCTTTCAGTTGGGATGTAGGATGTTGACGAGCCGGGTGATGCACGATGCCGAGGGGCGGCGGGTGGGCAAGACCGACGGGACGGTGTATACGGTGGATGGCTCAGGCGCGGCGCTCGACGAGGTCAAAGGCGCAAGCTGGCAGCGCAGCGAAATCCTTTTGGGCGGGCGTCACCTGGCAAGCTGGAACGCGGCCGGAGTGATTGCGGCAATCTGAAACTCCCCACCCCGCCGCCCCGTCCTGATAAGGTGTTGCGCGGAGGATCTTTCGCATGCGGACCGGATTGAAAGTTGTGTGCGCCCTGGCTGGGGCGGTTCTTGCTCTTGGAGTCGCAACCCCTCTTTTGGCCGGTCCCTTGACCGTGAAGACCCTGCAAGGCAAAGTCCACGGCAAGACCATCCACGACGGCAAAGTGAATGCGTTTCTCGGCCTGCCCTATGCTGCGCCTCCCGTGGGCGATCTGCGCTGGAAGGCCCCTGAGCCCGCCGCCAGGTGGAAGGGCGAGCGCGATGCAACCCGCTACGGCGCGCGCTGCATCCAGGGCAACGCCTCTCCTGACATGGCTTTCCTCGACAACGGCCCCAGCGAAGACTGCCTCTACATCAACGTCTATGCGCCTGCCGGCGCTACGGCCGCCAGCAAGCTCCCGGTCATGTTCTGGATTCACGGCGGTGGATTCATGGCCGGCGCGGGAGGAGAGCCGCGCCACAATGGCGACTTTCTGCCGCTCAAAGGTGTAGTGCTCATCACCTTCAACTATCGCCTTGCGGTCTTCGGCTTTCTCGCCACGGCCGATCTGGCCAAAGAGGCCAACGGCACAGCCGGCAACTACGGATTCATGGACATGATTGCCGCGCTCCAGTGGACAAAGGCCAACGTCCAGCAGTTCGGCGGCGACCCTGGGAACGTCACCATCTTTGGCGAGAGCGCTGGCTCGTTTGCCGTCAGCACGCTGGTCGCCTCGCCCATGGCCAAAGGTCTGTTCCACAAAGCCATCGGCGAGAGCGGCGCGGCCTTTGGCGGTTCGCTGGCCTACGATCCGCTCGACGTCCGCGAGAAGAAAGACGGCGATTGGGTAGACTCGCTCGGCGTCAAGTCGCTTGCCGAGTTGCGCGCCCTGCCCGCCGAAAAGATTCATGACGAATCGCTGAAGAGAGGCATGCTCGGCTTTCCTCCCAACATCGACGGCAAGGTCCTCGTCGAGCCGGTTCCTGACACCTATGCCGCCGGGCGCCAGGCCCACATCCCGCTGCTGGCTGGCTGGAACGCCGATGAGGGCGTCATCCGCGTCCGCGATGGCGTCACCGTAGACTCCTGGAAAGAGACGGCGGCAAAGCTGTACTCGGAGCGCTCAGCAGAATTCCTCACCCTCTATCCTGGCGATACCGATGCCCAGGCGCTTCGCTCGGCCATCGACTACTACGGCGACTCCTTCATTGCCTTCAGCACCTGGAAGTGGCTTGAGGCCCAAGCCAAAACAGGCCAGTCGCCGGTCTATCGCTATCACTTTGAACTGGCCGCTCCGCCCAGCAAATACTTCAAAGGCTCGTACGCCTTCCACGCCGACGATATCGAGTATGTCTTTGGCACGCTCGACACCCGGCCCGAGTCAGCCTGGCGGCCTGAAGATCGCGCCGTGAGCGAACTCTTCATGAGCTACTGGACTAACTTCGCCAAAACCGGCGATCCCAACGGCCCCGGCCTGCCCGCCTGGCCGCGCTATGACAAGGACGGCTCCATCCTCCACCTCAACAGCACCGTTACCGCGGGGCCTGATTCATCCCGCCCCCGCTACGAGTTTCTGCTGAAAGGGATACCCGCCTTCAAGTTCTGAGCCACCCGGAAGTGGCATGGAGGATCTCGCAATGCAGTTTGCAATCAAAGCGGCCGGCGTTCTCGCCATGGCCTCGCTCGCCCTCATGTTCTCCACGGCCGTCCTGGCCGATCCCCTGACCGTAAAAACCGAGCAGGGAAAGGTCCACGGAACCACCATCAACGAGGGCAAGGTAAATGCGTTTCTCGGCCTGCCCTATGCCGCCCCTCCCGTGGGCGAACTGCGCTGGCGCGCGCCGCAGCCTGCCGCCAAATGGAAGGGCGAACGCGACGCGTCCAACTTCGGCTCGCGCTGCGCCCAGGGCCGGGTCTTTGACGACATGATCTTCCGCGACAGCGGCGAGAGCGAAGATTGCCTCTTTCTCAACGTCTATGCCCCTGCCGAAGCAAAAAGCAAAGGCAAGCTGCCAGTCATGTTCTGGATTCACGGCGGCGGCTACGCCGGCGGCGCAAGCTCTGAGCCCAGGCACAATGGCGACTTTCTGCCCCTCAAGGGCGTGGTGCTGGTCACCATCAACTACCGCCTCGGCGTCCTCGGTTTCCTGGCAACCTCAGACCTGGCCAAAGAGGCAAGCGGCACAGCCGGCAACTACGGCATGCTCGATATGGTTGCCGCGCTCCAGTGGGTCAAGGCCAACATCAAAAAGTTCGGCGGCGATCCTGACAACGTGACCATCTTTGGCGAGAGCGCAGGCTCCTTCGCCGTAAGCACGCTGATGGCCTCGCCCATGGCCAGAGGGCTCTTCGCCAAAGGCATCGGCGAGAGTGGTGGCGCCTTCAGCGATGTGCTGCCCATGGACACCCTGGAAGCACGCACAAAGAAGGACGACGTGTGGGTAGCCTCGCTCGGCGTCAAGTCGCTCGCGGAGTTGCGCGCTCTGTCCGCGGACAAGCTTCTCGATGCGGTCAAATCCACAAAAAGCCACTTCTCGACGGTGATCGACGGCAAGCTCCTCACTGAGCCGGTTCCCGACACCTATGCCGCCGGAAAGCAGGCGCACATTCCGCTCCTTGCCGGCTGGAATCGCGACGAAGGCTCCTTCCTGGGCAACGGCATGACCGTTGAAAAGTGGAAGGGCATGGCCGCCGGCCTCTTCAAAGAGCGCTCCGAGGAGTTCCTCAATCTCTACCCCGGCGACACCGACGAGCTGGCCGTAGACTCCGCAGGCGCCTACGGCGGCGATGCCTTTATCGCCCTCGGTACCTGGAAGTGGCTTGAAGCCCACCGCAAGTCCGGCGACTCACCGGTCTACCGCTACCACTTTGAGCTGCGTGCCCTGCCCAGCAAATATCACGTGGGCACATTCGCCTTCCACTCCGACGACATCGAATACGTCTTCGGCACCCTCGACACCCGCCCCGGCGAAACCGTGCGCCCTGAAGATCGCAAGCTGAGCGAGCAGATGATGGGCTACTGGACCAACTTCGCCAAATCCGGCGACCCCAACGGTCCCGGCCTGCCCCCCTGGCCCAAATACGACATGGGCGACTCGCTCATCCATCTCGACAGCGCCATCACTGCCGGCCCCGACGCACTGCGCCCGCGCTATGAGTTCCTGCTCAAGGGAATGCCGGCCTTCCAGTTTTAATGGATGCCGTCTTTCAACAAGAATGGCCGCCCCACTGGCGGCCATTCTTGTTTCCGTTTCATGCTTGGCGCTCAATTCAGTTGGCTATCCCTTGAGCAACGCAGGGCCTGAAGCAAACGGATCGTGAATCTCCATCGCCAGCTCCCACACGCCGCGCGCCCGCTGGTACATCAACGCTCTGAAGTTCTTCGGATCGTCGATGCGCCAAGCCTCCGGCGTCGAGAACCAGTAGCCTGTCTCCTCGTTCATCCACGTCTGGTAATACACGCCCCAGGCCGCCAGCAGCGCATTGGCCTGCAGGGCCCCGTCGTTGCTCTGCTTTCCCCAGTGGTAGATGTTGGCAGTGGCGCAATAGGACACGCCGGTCCACACCTCGAACTGGTGCGTGTACTCGCTGTCGCCCACGCCGGGAAGGGAATCGGGATGCACCGCATTGGCCACGCCCACGTCGCCGATGCCATCGCCGTTAAAGTCCTTCAGCGCCATTACGCCGCGCCGGAAAAGCTGGCGATAGTGCGACGCCATACGGTCCTCGGTCAGCACCGGGGGCAGCCCGCAGACATCGACGTACCGCTGCCCGATCATCGCGTCGCCCATTATGTCGTCGTTGTGCTGGTTGTACTGGTAATAGCCATACTGCGCGTTCCAGAACTGCTTCTCGGTGCTGGCGCGGGCCTTGTCGAGCAGCCCGCAAATCTCCATGCAAAGGCCATCTTCCTTCCTTTGCATGGCCACGGCCTTCATCATCTCCAGCGCGCCAATCCAAAGCACGGCATTGAAGAGCTTGTTCTCAAGGTACTCTGAGCTCTTCATCTCGCTCAGGCCATCGCCGTCCAGGTCGGTCGTGATCTGGTACCGGTATGTGCGGACCATGGCCGGCCACACTTCCTCGAGGAACTTGTCGTCCCCGGTCTTGTGCCAGTAGGTGTAGCACTGCTGGATGAACTTGGGCGAAAGCTCTGACCAGGGCGTGGTGATGCGCCCCTTCACGCCCAACGGACTCTGGTTATACGAGCGGCCATACCCGTCATAGGCAAACAGCGGATCGTCGCCAATCGAACCCGCATCGTGTGGGCAACTGCCGTCTGCTGAGTCCATCACGAAGTCCCGGAACATCAGTAGCGTGGCGCGCTCCTGCTCCGGCCACAGGTCCCGGTTGCTGCGCGCCGGATGGTGGCGCACGTCAAACGACTCGGCAAAGGCATACTCCTGGCACTCCATCACAAACGAAATGTGCTGGCCCGCCCGGTTGCCGAACTTCTTGGGCTTCGTGATGCACCCATTCTCCCAGAACGACCCGCCAAACGTGGCGTAGTAGAGCTCGTTCAGCGCCACCTGCTTCACCCACTCCGGGTGCGCGTCACTGTGGACGATGGGCCCTTGCCAGCCTTCAATGCCGGCGAGCCACTTCTCGCGATTGCTCAGTGCCTCCTGGCAGATGTGAAATGACTGCTCGCGGCCCTCTGTCGGGAACCACTCGGTGAAACGCCGCCACCAGCGCGTGCCCCCGGCGAACTCCACTTGCGGAAAGTACCAGCTCAGAGCGAACGGAACTACGGCAACTGCGCCGGGCTCAAGATCCACCGTCACGCAGAGCGCGCCCGAGGGCATCTGGCTCGCTTCAGTAAGGTTCGCATTCGCGAGCCCGCCGCCGTTTGCAAAGGCCTTCCAGATGTCCCCGCCGTCTCCGCTGCCGTCCCAGGTCGGCACGTACGTTGCGGGTTGATTGGTCGCTACGCACCATTCCGAGTCCTGCGTCTCAGGCGAGTTCTTCGCGTCATGGGCCTCCATCAGAACGGCGGTCACTCCGGTCTTCGGGTCCTTCATCACGCGATTGCTCAGCCCCAGCCGTGCTCGCTCGGTCTTCCGGAACTCTGAGGCGCCTTCCCTCGCCATGGGTGTATTCGCCGGCCCTGTGTAGGGGGCGTTGGGAAAGGTGAACATCAATGACAGCCTGGCCCTGCCTTTGCCCGGATTGTGCAGTTTGAAGAGGAACAAGGCGGCGGGATACGAGGTCTCCCGATAGTTGTCTTTGATGACCGGAGAGAAGAACTCCAGTGAGATCTCTGTGGAGAAGCCGCTATACGTGCACCAGCCCTTGGGAAACAGCGCATGATACTGGCCTTCGCCGGGCTTGAGCCTGGGCCAGGCCGGCAGCACGTCGTCTGTGGCAAGGGTCCGGGCCTTAACCTCTGAGCCCGCGATCTCCTCGCGTACGTGGAAGGCGGCCTGCGCAAGAAAGCGCTCCTCGTACCGCCCGGGCTTCATCTGCCACGGGCCGAACGAGCCGCAAAGGTTAAACATGAAGTTGCCGGCGCCAATGCCGCCCAGCGGAATGCCCTTTTTGGCGCGCGTGGGTGTGTTGAGGCCGATCAGGTCATCGGACTCCTTCGACCGGTCAGGCCTCAGGTCGAGCTTCGGCAGGGCGCCAAGGGGTCGCGTCCAGGCGCAGGGCGGAATGGGCCATTGGGCCGCATCGCCTGCTGCCCCTTTGCCGGCTGAAGCCGTTTCCTTCTTCAGGTCAGCCGATTCAGGGGCGGTAAACCCCAGCGGTGAAGAGGCCGCCAACAAGCCCGCGGCAGAGGTGGCGCGCAAAAAACTGCGGCGCGTGAATGCGTTTTCTTTCATGGTGCCCTCGACTTGCCTTTCAGTTCTTGAGAAAGTGCAGTTTTGGGGGAAGAGAGTTCTAGCGGCTCACGCCCGCAGCCTGGGCAAAGCCATCTGCCAGCGGAGCAGGAATAGTGGCTACCGGCGGCGGATCGGCAAACGAAGACCCCTTGGCGTTGATCGCTCCTGAGTAGTCCGGTCCCAGGCCCAGCAGCTTCAGCGCCCGCGAGTCCGGCATCAGCTTGGTTTGCCAGCCCTGGTCGGCCTGCAGCTTCTGCATGGCGGCGATGGTGGTTGCGTCCCACTTGCCGTCGGGCTCGCCCGTCAGGTATTTCCGGGCAATCAGTGCCCGTTGAATCTCCATCACACGCGAGGCTTCAATGGCCTGCTGCCCATGCAATTTGTGCGCCTTTGCTTTCTTGCGATGGTGGGCCGCTGCGTGCGTCTTGGCGCCTGTGGTGGGAACGGCGGATGCGATGGCCAGGGGCGCAGCCAACGCCGAAAACAAGGCCAATGCAACGACTGGTTTCAAATAGGACACTGCAACCCCACCCTTACAAAGAAAATGAATTGCCTTGAGATTTACCCAGAAGTTTAGCGGATTACTTCGCGGCGCGACAAGAGAAATGCGGGGCGCTTCCATGGTTTCGAAACACCTTTGGAAAGTCCGCCGGCCGCGGTCGATCGCGGCCGGCGAATCCTTCGCTATTCCAATGTGCCGCCCAGGTAGTTGATTCCACTGTCTGGATGGCGCGGATCGATGACTTCAAACACCACATCATCGCCGTTCTTCAGCTTGCTCACGATGGCATCAAATTGATCCTTCGTGCTCGTGGGCTGTTTGTTGATGCGGACGATCACAAGGCCCGGCGCAAGCCCCTGCAAATCGGCAAATGAGCCGGAGCGCACCGATTGAACCACCACACCGGAAACATGCAGCTTGGCAGTCGTGGCTGCGGAAGCATCGCGCACCACAATGCCCAGCTTGGTCTCGCCGGCGTCGCCCTTCTCGTCCGAGTCCTTCTCGGTCTGCGCGCCGCCCAGGTCCGCAAACACCTTGTCGCGGTCGCCGATCGTTACCGTGGCGTCGCCCGGCTTGCCGTCTCTCAGGTATCCCAGCCGAACCGTCGAGCCCGGCCGCCGGCTGGCAATCTCGCTCACCAGATCGTCGCCATCCTTGATCGAACGGCCATCGATGCTCACAATGATGTCGCCGATCTTGATGCCGCCCTTCTCAGCCGGTCCGCCCGGATGCACTCTCTGCACCAGTACGCCGTTCTTGAACCCATACACCCGGTTCACCGCGCCTGAAAGCCCTTCGCGGAACTCGATGCCGATCGAGCCGCGCGTCACCTTGTGGCCGGCGCCGATCAGGTCGTTGTACACCTCCACCACGGTGTTCGACGGCATGGCAAAGCCGATGCCCTGGTAGCCGTTCGACTGCGTAAAGATGGCCGTATTCACGCCCACCACTTCGCCGTTCATGTTCAGCAGCGGCCCGCCGGAATTGCCCGGATTGATGGCCGCGTCAGTCTGGATGAAGTGCTGGAACTGGCCGCTCGCGCCCGGCTCGATGGTCCGGTTCTTGGCGCTGATGATGCCGGCCGTTACCGTCTGCGAAAGCGCGAACGGGCTGCCGATGGCCTCAACCCAGTCGCCTACCTGGGCCGTGTCTGAGTTGCCCATCTTCACGGTGGGCAGAGGCGTGCTTGTCTCAATCTTGATCACCGCCAGATCCGTAGCCTTGTCCACGCCGATCACCCGCGCCGGACGCCCCTCGTCCTGGTTGTCGGGGTCGGTCGACAGCTTCACAAAAATCTTGTCGGCCTTGTCGATCACGTGGTTGTTGGTGATGATGTAGCCCTTCGGATCAACGATGAATCCGGAGCCGAGCGACTCCTGAACCCCGCCTGCACCGTTCTCGCCGCCATCCGGCATGCCGGGAATCTGGCCGCCAAAAAAGCGGTTGAAAAAGTCCTGAAAGTTGCCTTGGCCTTGCCCCTGCTGCGGCTGATCATCGCCCTGGTCGTCGTCGCCCGGGGTCTGCTGGTTGGGCTGCACGCGGCTATGCGGGTTGCGGCGCGGGCTGTTGGCGCCCTGCTTGGGCAGAGTCTGCGTGTTGATGTTCACCACCGCCGGCCCCACCTGCTTGGCGATCTTCACAAATTCGTTGGGCGGCACCGTCGAATTGAAGACCTTGAGAGGTGCTGCGTCGGCGCTGGCGTTCTGGCTTTCTTGCCCACGAACCCCGTGAGCGGCAAAGGAACCGGCCACAATCGCGGCCGACAGAGTGGCGAGCAGGATAAATGCTGAAGCGAGACGGCGCGAGCGCAGCCGTTCAAAAATCGATCTCATAGTTTTTGATGACCTCATCGAGTTACCAGCCATACGGCTGATTTGTTCACTGCACCAACAATCAGTATAGCCAGTCGCGGGCATCCCCGTCTGGCTGGATGACATGCCCTTGGGTGTGCTCTCGTGCCCTGGCCCAGGCGGCAATTTCTCCGCCCCTCACCCGGCATCGTTGAGCAAAGCGATACGAGTACGCACCCACTGGTATAGACGTGGATGGTCCGAAAGAGTCGCGCCATGCCGGTGCAGCGCGCCCCTAGCCGCCTGCTTCAGGTCAGCCAACCCGCAGCGCAGTCACTCCGCTTCCCTGGGCCGTGAGCCGTCCTGCACAGCAATGCCCGCGCAGATGGGCCAACCTAACCTCACTGCATCGCGTGCAGCGCGTCACGGCCGGAATACGTGCGCACTCTAAGTGTTTTATCCCCGACAATATAAGGAGAATCGAATGACTTCAAGCAAACTCTGCGCAGCCGTATTTGGCCCGCTCGTCGTGCTCGCCCTGTCGATGCCAGTCGTCGCACAGGAGGCATCCCAATCCACCACCACAACCACAACCGCCGCCGAAACCCACCCGGAAACCAGAACCACTCAAACCACCGAAAGCAAAACCAAGTACAGGCGCCACCATCACCGCAAAGAGGTGAAGGAGAAGCAAACCACCACCACAGAGTCGCATCCAGTTCACTCCGAGCACTCTGAATCCACCACCACCACCACCACCGTGCCCCAGTAAGAACGCAAAAGGACTGAAGCTCAACCGGGCACAACCAGCCGATAAGCTGGCTGTGCCCACAAACTGACGGGCGACCCATTCGTATACCGCGGATGCTCCCCCGTCGATCAGGAGGAGGACGTACTCCGGCATTGGAACCTGGTCGATCCGGTTCTCTTTGGTGCCATTTGGTGATTTGCATCACAGTATACTGGTCAGGAACGTCAGTAAGGTAAACCTTGCAATGTATCTACTTTGGCTCAGAGTGGCGGCAATTCTCTACGCGGCAGGAAGCATCTCCGTCTTCCCGGCCGTGCTCTATGGCCGCGTCAGTTGGCGCAAGTCGTGCGTCCATCTGGCCGGCATGGCCTACTTCTTTCACTTCGTCTCCATTGTTGAGATGCTCGCCCAGGCCCATCGCTGGATGCCGGTCGACGCCCGCCAGGTCGAATCCCTCCTCGGCTTTGCCGTCGCCGGCCTCTTCTTCATCGTCTGGTGGCTTTACGATGCCGTCTCGCTTGGCATCTTCGTCCTGCCCATCACGTTCTTTATCGTCTTCGTGCCCTCCCTGGGTGTCGAGCGCTACATCTTTCCCTCTGAAGGCGTCCGCATCAGTTGGCTGGTCGCTCACATCTCCGCCCTTCTGGCGGCCTATGTAGCTCTCGGCTTCAGCCTCCTCGCCTCCGTTCTTTACCTCATCCAGGAGCGCCGCCTCAAAAGCAAGCGCAAGCCCGGCGAGCCCTCCCGCTGGCTCCCGCTCGACTGGATGCCGCCCCTTGACACCCTCGAGCGCATCGCCCACGCCACCCTCGAGTTCGGCTTTCCCTGCATGACCGTCGGCCTGCTCATCGGCTCGGTCCTCGCCCAGGAGACCGTCCTCGGCGCCGCCTACTTCCGCGATCCCAAGGTCATCGCCTCCTTCGCCATGTGGGCCGTCTACGTCACCCTGCTCTTTGTCCGCCGCAGTGCCGGGTTGCGCGGCCGCCGCGCCGTCTACCTCTCCGGAGCCGTCTTCCTCGTGATGCTGGCCGTCCTCATCGCCAATGTCTTCAGCCGCGTCCACAGGTTCGGTCCGCAATGACCCTGGCCCTCATCGGAGTCAACCACAAGACCGCGCCCATTGAGGTACGCGAGCGCATCGCCATCTCCCGCGATGAACTCCCTGAGGTCACCCGCGCCCTGGCCGCCATGCCCGGCGTCAGCGAGTGCATGATCGTCTCCACCTGCAACCGCGTCGAACTCCTCGCCGCCCTCGAGTCGCCTGAAACCGACCTCACCACCTTCCTTCAGGATCAATTTGGCCTCAAGCCTGAAGTCCTCGCCCCCCACCTCTATCAGGAACGCGATCAGCAGGCCGTCCGCCATCTCTTCCGCGTAGCCGCCAGCCTCGATTCCATGGTGGTCGGCGAGCCACAGATTCTCGGCCAGGTCAAAGAAGCCTTTGCCGTGGCCCGCGCCTCCGGCACCATCGCCGGCCAGCTTGAACACCTGCTCCAGAGCGCCTTCGCCGCCGCCAAAAAAGTCCGTTCCGAGACTGAGATCGGCTCCAACTCCGTCTCCATCGCTTCAGTCGCCGTTGAACTGGCCCGCAAAATCTTCGGCTCCCTCCAGGGCCGCACCGTCTTCCTCGTCGGTGCCGGCAAAATGTCTGAGCTCGCCGCCCGTCACCTCGTTCAGCAGGGCGCTGGCGCCATCCTCGTCACCAACCGCACCATCGAGCGCGCCCAGCGCATGGCCGAGCCCTTCAAGGGCCGCGTCATTCCTTTCGAGGAGCTCTACGAAGCCGCCAGCCAGGCCGACATCGTCATCAGCTCCACCGGCGCGCCCCACCCCATCTTCCGCAAAGAGCATGGCCAGGCCTTCATGCATCGCCGTCGCAACCGGCCCATGTTCTTCATCGATATTGCCGTCCCCCGCGACGTCGACCCGGCCATGGGCAAGCTCGAAGGCATCTTTGTCTACGACATTGACGACCTCCAGCAGGTGGCCGCCGCCCACATGGCTGAGCGCAGCCGCGAAGCCCACGATGCCGAAACAATGATTGAGGTCGAGGTCCAGCGCTTCCACCAGCGCCAGCGCACCGTCAACGTCGCCCCGGCCATCGTCGCCCTGCAGCATCAGGCTGAAGAGATTCGCCAGGCCGAGTTGCGCCGCGCGCAGGCCCGCCTTGGCTCCCTCACCGCCGAGCAGATCGCCGCCGTTGAGGCGCTTACCCGTGGCCTCGTCAACAAGTTCCTCCATCCCCCCATGCAGGCGCTCAAGCAGGCCGCGCGTGAAGACGACTCGGTCCGCATTGAGGCCCTGTGCGACACATGGTCGCTCCCCACCGGCGCGGAGCGTGAACCGGCCCCGCCGCCGGCCGTTGCTCCAACCCTTTCCCCTGGTCAGAAAGCCGAGGTCCCCGCAGTGAGAGAAACCCATGAGGTAACCGGTCGATGAATCTGCGTATCGGGAGCCGCGGCTCGCAGCTTGCCCTCTGGCAGGCCAACCACATCTCTGCGCTGCTGCGTGAGCAGGGCCACACCGTCGAGCTTGAGATCATCAAGACCACCGGCGACCGCCTTCAGGAGGTCACCTTCGCCCAGGTCGGCTCCAAAGGCATGTTCACCAAAGAGATTGAGGAGGCCCTCGCCGAGGGCCGCGTTGATCTAGCCGTCCATTCGCTCAAAGATCTTCCAACAGAATTGCCCGAGCCCTTCTGGCTTGCCGCTACTCCTCCCCGCGTCGATCCCCGCGACGTGCTGGTCTCCGTCCGCCATGCCAGCCTTGCCGCGCTGCCCCACGGCGCCCGCGTAGGCACCAGCAGCCAGCGCCGTCGTGCCCAATTGAAGGCATTGCGGCCGGATATTGAAGCAGTCGAGTTCCGCGGCAATGTAGACACCCGCCTCCGCAAGCTCGCCGAGGGCCAGGTTGAAGCCATCCTGCTCGCCGCCGCCGGCCTTGACCGCCTTGAAAAAGCCGAATGGGTCCGCGAACGCTTCGAGCCCAGGGATTTTTGCCCCTCCGCCGGCCAGGGGTCGCTCGGCATCGAGACCCGCAAAGGCGATGCGCGCACCATTGCCGCCGTCGCCTTCCTCGATGACGCGGAAACCCGCTTTGCGGTGACGGCCGAACGTGCGGCGTTAGCCGCTCTCGGCGGCGGTTGCCAGGTCCCCATCGGCATTCACTGCCGGGTCGATTCCTCCGTTGAACCTGACGATAGCAATGCGCCCTGGGTCGAGATCTTTGCCGTCGTCGCCGCGCCAGACACCGGCTCAGCCGTGCGCATCCACCATCGCGTTCCTCATGCTGGAGCCGACCCCGCCGCACTGGGCCGCCTGGCCGCCCAGATGCTCCTTGAAGCAGGTGCGGGCCCCCTGCTTGAGGCGCAAGCCTCTGGCGGAGCAACCCGGTGAGCCAGCTGCCGCTTGCCGGCCGGCGCGTGCTCGTCACTCGCGCCGCCCATCAGGCAGGCAAACTCAGTCAGGGCCTCCGCGCCCTGGGTGCTGAAGCGGTTGAAGTTCCCGTCCTTGAGATTCGCCCTCCCTTGAGCCTTGAGCCGCTCGATGCAGCCATCGCCCAGCTCGACACCTATCGCTGGCTCATCCTCACCAGCGCCAATGCCGTCTCTGCGCTCAATGACCGTGCCGCCGTGCTGGGCATTTCGCTGGCTGGCCACACCACCCTCAAGGTCGCAGCCGTCGGCTCAGCCACGGCAAGGGCTGCCGCCGAAGCCGGCCTCACCGTCTCCTTCGTGCCCGAAAGCTATGTAGCAGAGTCCCTCGCAGACGGGCTCGCCGGCGATGTCACCGGCCAAAGAATCCTGATTGCCCGCGCCGCCATTGCCCGCGATGTGATTCCGGATGCGCTGCGTCTGGCCTCCGCAATCGTCGATGTCGTCGATGCCTACCGCAACGCCATGCCCGAAGCCGCCCCGGCCCAACTGCGCCAGGCCCTCCGGCAGGGAATCGACGCGGCCACATTCACCAGTTCCTCCAGCGTTACTCACCTTCAAGAGGCAGCAACCGCCGCGGGCCTTCCCTGGCCCTTCCCCGGCGTAGCAGCCATCTCCATCGGCCCCATCACCACCCAGACCCTCCGCCAGGCCGCCTGGCCCCCCGCCGCCGAAGCCGATCCCTCTGACATTCCCGGCCTCATCGCCGCCATCCAAAGAGCCCTGCCCAAACATCCCTGACCGCCTGCACAGCCACGGGCCCCGCTAACCGGTTAACTCGCCAACCACTGACCCGCTGTATCTCCCAAAGCAATCTTCGGAGAAGCCTGAGCCCCCCCGACAGCCACGGATCTTGCTAACCCCGCTAGCCCCGCTAACTTCGCTAACCCCGCTCCCTCTTCACGACCGCCAGCTCTTATCCTTCGCCGTGCACACCTGCTCCAGGTTGCACCGCTCGCACTTCGGCTTCCTCGCATCGCACACCTGCCGCCCGTGATGGATAATCTGGTGCGAAAAATCGATCCATCGCTCCTGCGGAATCACCCGCATCAACTCCTGCTCCACCTTCACCGCCGTGTCGCCCTTCGCCAGCCCCAGCCGCCGCGCAATCCTGAAGACATGCGTATCCACCACCACGCCCTCCGCCTTGCCAAAGCACACCCCGAGCACAACATTCGCCGTCTTGCGCGCCGCCCCCGGAATCGTGATCAACTCGGCCAGAGTCTGCGGAACCTGCCCGTTGAACTCCCTGAGCACCTTCTTGGCCGCCCCCTGAATCGACTTGGCCTTGTTGTGGAAGAACCCCGTCGTCCGGATCAGCGCCTCCAACTCAGGCAGTGTCGCCTTGGCCATCGCCTCCGGCGTAGGGAAGCGCCTGAACAACTCCGGCGTCACCATGTTCACCCGCACATCCGTACACTGCGCCGAAAGAATCGTCGCCACCAGCAACTCCCACGGCGACGAGTGCGTGAGCGCGCACTCCACCTGCGGATAGGCCTCATCGAGGCCCTTCAGAATTGCAGCGATGCGGTCCGGGGCCAAGTCGCCGCGTTGGGATGGTCTCTTCGGCACCCGAGGATTCGATTTCATTCGTAGTAATTCCTCACATAGAATTCCCGAATTCTTGGCGAAAGCAAAAAAGCCAACAGACTTGCCGGAAAGAGACACGCTGGGAATAAGCTGAAGCAGAGGAGCGCGGCCATCAGTGCGTTTCCCAGGATGCCCGTTACCCAGCCGAACATCTTTCCCTTCCACAGGCCGATTGTGGCAGCAAAGCAGAGCGAGAGCGGTAGACCGAAGACAACCGTGGACGCTTCGAGCGAATAAGGAAACCGCCCCCAGGTAGCCCAAGCGCCCCACACGAAAATGGCAACGCAGGTCATCAAGGCTTGCAGAGCGGTTGCGATCCGGGCAGGGCGTGGGAGGCTGTCACCATTCGCGAGATGCTCGGTGCTCGGCAGGGTCTCAGGCATGATCGGTGTGTCTCTTGGAAATTGATGGTACCACATCGGCCTTCAGGAAACACAGAAGGGAGAAAGCATTTGCGCCTCAGCGAGTTCGGCCGGTTGGGATTCATGCTATCCCATCCTTGCAGAGGACAGCACAACAAGGATGGCGTCCCGGAACCTGGGGTTGTTTGCATTGGGAACTTGCGGCAGTAATCAAAAATGTGTACTCTGAATCCGTGAAGAGCTCGGAGTTCAAACGGTGGCTTGCCAAACAGGGGCGTGACGTTCGGAGCCCAGAAGGGATCTCATCTCAAACTCTTCCTCAACGGCCTGCAATCCGTTCTTCCCATGCACCATAGGGATATGCCAAAGGGCCTTGCAGAAGACATCAAGAAACAGCTAGGCCTGAAGTAATGGAGGGAATATGCGAGGTTATCCGGTAAGTCTGCGCAAAGATGGAAAGTTCATCGTGGTGAGCTTTCCTGATATCCCGGAAGCACATACCTGCGGTGTGAATCGCGCCGAGGCGCTCGCGATGGCGAAAGAAGCCCTCGAAGTGTCGATGGTCTTCTACTTTGAGGATCACCGCCCGGTTCCTCTGCCTTCGCAACCCAAGCGCGGCCAGGCGATCGTGGAACTGCCTCTGAGCGTTGCGGCGAAGGTTCTCCTGCTCAACGAAATGCTGCGCCAGAAGGTCCGGCCCATCGAACTGGCCCGGCGAATCGGAACCACCAAGCAGGAAGTCAACCGGCTCACCGACCTCAAACACCCCACCAAGATCGACCGTATCGATGTCGCCTTGCGAGCACTTGGAAAGCGGCTGGTTCTCGACGCAGCATGACCGGGGCCGAATACGAGCCTATTCCGTCGCAAAATCAACGAAAACAGCTCCCGCTTTGGCAGCGATTGACCCGCGGTTTCACCCCAACTTCCCCTTGAGCCAGCCCCCAAGGTTCTCCACCGGCAGCCGCACACCCAGGTAGAACTGACCGAAGAGCGCATACACCGCGCTCACCTGGTCAAACCGCATCTCGTAGATGAGTTTCTTGAAGACGATAGGGTCTTCGGCGAACAGATCCACGCCCCACTCCCAGTCATCCATCCCGATTGATCCGGAGATGATCTGCTTCACCACATCCCCATAGCGCCGCCCGATCAACCCGTGCTCATGCATCATCCGCTGCCGCTCGGCAAAGGGCACGGTATACCAGTTCACCTGCTCGCCGCGCTTGCGGTCCATGGGGTAGAAGCAGAGGTACTTGGCATCGGGAACAGCGGGGTAGATACGCGGGGCCATGGCGTCAGCCCCGCGCTTGAGCGACGCGGCAATCTCGGCATTCCACTCCGGCGTGTGGGCCTCAAAGCCTTTGGCAGAGGCAGCTTCATATGTCTTGCGGCTGGACTCGTAGAGGCCAAGCTCGACGACCGAGACGTACGAATGGGTGATCGTGAGGAAGTCAGAGAGGCGAGCTTGTGCGAGGTCGAGCTCGACCTGGTTGAGTGCCTCAAACGAGTCGCGGAAGTGGATGAGGATGAGATCGCCTTTGTGGCCGAGTTCGGAGAAAAGCGCCGTGCGGATGGGGCCTTCCGGTCCGTTGCGCTCAAGGCTGCGGAGTGTGGCGGCAAACTCAGAGGCGATGGAGGCCTGGTCTGCGGGTGGCACTTGACGCCAGGATTTCCAGTCAAAGCGGAAGAATTGGTGGAGGAGGCTTGAGCCTTCAAGCGTAAGCGGAACAGGGGGGAAATCGGTCAACGGACACACCTCATACTTTCGATCAAGCAGCTTTCATCGTAGCAAAGCTGGTCAGCAGAGGTTGAGATGCCCTCAGGGTCTTAGATCGCTTTCCAGGCTTGCGGCTGCAGGTGGAGCGGGCGCGTATTGCGCGCCCCAGGCTTTCATGGCAATCAGGATCGGGTTGAGCGCGCGGCCCTTGGGGGTAAGCAGATACTCGGGGCGCGGGGGGTGATCGGCGTAGAGCCGGCTGGTGAGGATGCCGTGGGCGGTAAGCTCCTTGATGCGGGAAGAGAGCACGCTGGGGGTGAGGCCGGGAAGGCTGGTTTCAAAGTCCTGGAAGCGGCGGGTGGGATGGAGGAAGAGATCTCTGAGGATGAGGATCGTCCAGCGGTCGCCGATGATGTCGAGGGTGCGTGCGATGGAGCAGCGCATGGAGTATCTTCTTGCCACGAACTGTGCCTCCTGAGGCTCAATTCTATAGTGACTATTGTAAACAAAGTTACCATGACAAAAAAGCTGAGTCAAAATGCGGGGAAATGGCGGGAAATGCAAATCTATCGGGGCCAAGTGAAGGCGGAAGGGGCAAGCACACCGATAGTTCTCGCTATACTCTGTTCAGCATGAGCGAAAAGATTATTGGCATTCTTGTCCTCTTCGTTACTCACGTGATTGAAGTGGGCGGCTACGCGGGTGTGGCCGCGCTGATGGGGATTGAGTCTGCGTGCATTCCGCTGCCCTCTGAGATCATCATGCCGTTTGCGGGTTATGTGGTTTACCTGGGGCACATGAATCTATGGCTGGCGGCGACAGCCGGAGCGCTGGGGTGCAACGCGGGCTCGGTGGTGGCGTACTGGATTGGGGCCAAGGGCGGCCGGCCGATGGTGGAGCGGTATGGCCGCTGGGTGCTGATGAGCCACCATGACCTGGAGAGGATGACGGAATTCTTCAACAAGTACGGGGCGATTACAGTGCTTGCCGGGCGGTTGCTGCCGGTGGTTCGCACCTTCATCGCGTTTCCGGCCGGCATTGCCAAGATGCCGCAGGGCAAGTTTCACCTTTACACGTTTGTTGGCTCGTGGCCATGGTGCTTTGCGCTGGCTTATGCGGGCATGAAACTGGGCGAAGCGTGGCACTCTGACCCGCGCTTTCATGAGTGGTTCCATCGCTTTCATCTCGCGGTGGAGGTGGGGTTGCTTCTGGCAATTGTGTGGTTTGTGTGGAGTCACCTGAGCAAGAACCGGCAGAGCGACAGGGCGTAGCGACAACTTGCATTGCGCAGGTTGAGAGAGCAAAGTTCGCGAGGCGGTGAGCCTCAAGACCAACAGAGGGAAGGAAACGAAGATGGCAACGAAGAAGTTGGCAACAAAAAAGAAGGTTGTGAGCAAGAGCAAACGGGCTGCGGCCAGCAAGGTTAAACCGGCCAAGGGCAAATTGGGCGTGATGGTCGTGGGTCTGGGCGCCGTTGCAACAACAATGATTGCCGGTGTTGAGGCCGTCCGCCGCGGGTTGGCCAAGCCGATCGGGTCCCTGACCCAGATGGGGACCATCCGATTGGGCAAGCGGACGGATAGCAAGTCGCCGCTGATTAAGGACTTTGTGCCCCTGGCTGACCTGAACGACGTTGTGTTTACCGGGTGGGACATCTTCAAGGACAACGTGTATGAGGCGGCAGTGCACGCGGCGGTGCTGGACAAGGACACGCTGACCCAGCTTAAGCCCTACCTTGAGAAGATCAAGCCGATGCCGGCGGTGTTTGACCAGTACTATGTGAAGCGCCTCAATGGCACGTACGTGAAGAAGGGCAAGAACAAGCGCGACCTGGCGAACCAGATTATCGCCGACATCCAGGCGTTCAAGAAGACAGTGGACCGTGTGGTGATGATCTGGTGCGCTTCAACCGAGATCTATCTTGAGCCCACGGCCGTTCACCAGACCATCAAATCGTTTGAGAAGGGTCTTGAAAATGACGACCCCGGCATTGCCCCGTCGCAGATCTATGCCTATGCGGCGTTGACCCAAGGAGTGCCTTTTGCCAACGGCGCGCCCATGGTGACGGTTGATTGCCCGGTGATGGTGGAACTGTCAAAGAAGCACTCCGCGCCGATTTGCGGCAAGGACTTCAAGACCGGCCAGACGTTTATGAAGACGGTTCTTGCGCCGGGACTGAAGGCGCGCATGCTCGGCGTCAAGGGCTGGTTCTCGTTCAACATGCTGGGCAACCGCGACGGCGAAGTGCTGGACGATCCGGAGTCGTTCCGTTCCAAGGAAGTCTCGAAGATGGGGTCGCTGGATTACATCTTCCAGCCGGAACTTTATCCGGACCTATACAAGGACATCTACCACAAGGTGCGGATCAACTACTATCCTCCGCGCGGCGACGACAAGGAAGCCTGGGACAACATCGACATCTTCGGCTGGCTAAACTACCCGATGCAGATCAAGGTGAACTTCCAGTGCAAGGATTCGATTCTGGCGGCGCCTGTTGCGCTGGACCTGGTGCTATTTCTCGATCTGGCCCAGCGGACGCCTGAGCTTCGCTCCCGGGGCATTCAGGAGTGGCTTAGCTTCTATCTGAAGTCGCCGCAGACTGCCGATGGGCTGTATCCGGAGCACGATCTGTTCATCCAGTCGATGAAACTGAAGAACACGCTGCGCCACATCATGGGTGAGGATTTGATCACGCACCTGGGCCTGGAATACTACGACTAGCCACCTGCGGTGGGGCCAGTGGCACCCTTCGGTCACGAAAAACAAAAGCCCTGTCCGCGAGGACGGGGCTTTCTGCTGCCGGATGCGGGATGGGCAGCTGCTGTTTACGCGGCTACGGCGTGGGCAAGGCGCCTGACGGTGAGCACGGTGATGTCGTCTTCCTGGCCGAACTCGCGGGCGGCTTCGGAAATGTAGAACGCGGTTTGATTGCTTAGGTTATGCACACGATCGAAGCCAAATAACTCGCCGGAGGACTGGCGCGCTTCAACCACGCCATCGGAGAGGAGCAGGATTCGGTCGCCGGGGTGCAGGTAGAGGCGGACCTCCTCGTATCGGACATCGGGGAGAACCCCGAGTGGCAGGCCCCCCGGCAGAGAGACTTCCTGACTATTCAGGTAGGGCGGCAGATGGCCTGCGTTGGCAATGACCATTTCGCCGTTGGCTGAGAAGAACGCAGCCTGGCAGGTGGTGAAGCTTTCGCTGCCCGTTAGGACCCCATTCAGCGATTCCAGGATTTTGGCGGGGCTGCGTTCAGGGGTGCGGCGCAGCGCGCCCATGAGCATGGAGACGTTCATTGCAGCCTTGAGGCCCTTGCCGGCTACATCGCCGATGACCACGAGAAGACCTCCGTCGCTGGTGGACTGCACGTGGAAAAAGTCCCCACCCACTTCGTTGGCTGGGTTATAGACCGAATCCACCTCGAAGCCTGGAGTGGCGAGCTTCTCGTGGGGGATCATCAACTCCTGCACGCTTCGGGCGGCAGCAAGTTCGCTGGAGGCACGCTCCTGGTCGTGATGAATGCGCAGGAAACGAACGAAGATGATGACGACGATAGCCAGGATGCCGGTGAAGTCGGCGATGGAGGCGAAGTGGATCGGTACGGGCCCGGCCTGAATGGTGAGTGGGGAGTGGTATTGGCTGCCCATCCAATCGCTCATGCCGCCCATGAGCATGGGCTCGATCCAGCCGATGAGGCTGAGGATGAGCGGGATCAGGAGCATGCCTGCTTCGAAGTTGCGGCGCATTGTGGCGCGAATGAGCGTGACGAGGATGAAGACCAGCCAGCCCAGAATCCAGAACAGGCTCAGGGGGAAGATGATGAGGATGAGGAGGCCGGCAGAGTCGCTCTGCCCCAGCAGAAGCAGGGACGGGGCCACCCCGGCCAGGATGGGGGCGGTATAGCGAAGCAGCCGGATATACCACCGCTTGCGCAGGGAGAGAAAGGCAACGAGGAATTCAAAGTAGAGATAGGCGGAAGCGACGACCAGTTGCAGTACCACGGCGCCATACACAATGTGATCGATTTGGGCCGTGCTTCCGGCTACATCGACAAAGCCTATGGGGGCCTGCAGGAGTTCATACAAGGCAAGCCACAGGTACTCGATATGGCCCTTTTGTGTGTAGAAGAGGGCGAGGAGAAACAGCGCCAGCACCGTGAGCAGAATGGCGTTGACCACACGGGGCAGGCGCTCAAAGAGGCTGTGGTTTGACCAAAGTTCCAGAGACTCGCGAAGGTCGTCCGAACGTCCGAGGCGCAGCTTGCGGTTGGCAAAGAAGGTGGTGTAGGCGCCATAGCCCACTGGGATATAGACGCTTCGGACAACGAGGGTGAGACTGGTCTCATCGGGCGCGAGGTTGAGGTTGTAAATACGCGATATCTGTTGAAAGTGCTCGGGCGTGTCTCCGTGAGGGCCTTCAGGCTGGATCTTGCGCCCATTGGCGAAGATGTCTAGCCAAAGAACCTGGGTGCCGAGAGATATCGACGCGGTATGGGGGACGGGGAGCTCAATGAGCAGGGCAACGGGGCCATGATTCGGCGCGAGTTTCACGTGGAGGCGGAACCAGGCATAGGGGCGGGCATGGCCGGGAGGGTGCGGACCATTCGGCTTCCAGTCCGGGGTGCCGGCAGGGTGGTCTTCGTCGGGCACGTCGGCAAAGGAGTCCTGTGCATCCCGGATGGCCCAGGTGGAATCATCGAAAGCGGGGGTGGCAACGGCGGAATTGCCTGAGATTCCCACTCGCCATCCCTTGTCGAGAGTCAGCGGGGAGCCAAGGCTGGTGGCATCAAAGAGAACCGGGGGAATGGGCTGGGCGCTGGCCGGGACCGGCTTCTTGCGCCCCTGGTGGCGAAGGATGTCTTCCAGCGGATTGTGAGGCGGGCGGGGTGGCTGGGCGAAAAGCTGCGCGGCTCCGCACACGGCTACGAGGGCTAATCCCAAGATTGTTTTACGCAAGGCCCCTCCCCCAACTTCGTGTGTTCTCCACTCTAATTCAGACGGATGCCGGCTCCAAGAGGATGACGGACCTGGTTTGCCGGGATTCTCAGTTTAGGGGCAGGGAAGGAGGGCCTGAAGGGAAATTTTCTCACACGTGGTTGCCAAATGAGAGGATGATAGCGTCTAAGCAATAGAGCGCAGCGGCGCAGCCCCTGCGCGCCGGCTTTGCTTGCGGAGGTGAGGCCATGAGGATCAATTCCACGGCTATGAAGTTGCTGGTTCTGCCGGCCCTTGGACTGTTTTTGGGCGCGATGGCCTGGGCCCAGTCGACGCCGTCGAGCACGGCGCCGGCCAACACGCCTTCAGCAGGAACGCCCAATGTGCAGTCCGGCCCCGGGACAGCTCCTGTTAGTGGGGACACACCTGCGGCAGCTCCGACTGATAAGAAGCCTGCGCCCGGAACCACTCCGGTGGGAGGCGATACCGCGGCGACGGATGTGAATCCTGAGAAAGTGGTAGAGCCCGGAAGCCAGAAGGTCGCGGTCAAGCCCGGGTCGATTGAGGACGTCGGCGCGGTGGGCAATCGCGACATCGGCGCACGCGGCGTGGGCAACTGGTACTCGACGGATTCCGAGATCAAGATGGGCAAGATGTACGCCGAGGAGATTGAGAAAAGCACGCATTTTATCAACGATCCGATTATCACCGAGTATGTGAATCGTGTGGGCCAGAACATCGTGAAGAACTCCGACTGCAAGGTGCCGTTCACGATCAAGGTGATTGATTCAGACGAAGTGAATGCGATGGCGCTTCCAGGGGGATTCTTTTATGTTAACTCCGGCCTGATTCTGAATGCCGACGAAGAGGCGGAACTGGCCGGGGTGATGGCCCACGAGACGGCGCACGTTTGCGCGCACCATGCAGCCCGCGAGATGACGCGGATGAACTACGCGCAACTTGGTACGATTCCGCTGATCTTTATCGGCGGGTGGACGGGATATGGCATTTACGAGGCTGCGGGTCTGGCAGTACCGATGGGCTTCCTGATGTTTTCGCGCGAGTTTGAGGCGCAGGCAGACTATCTGGGCGTGCAATACATGTACCGGGCCGGCTACGATCCGCAGGCCTTTATCGCTTTCTTTGAGAAGGTGCAGGCGTTGGAGAAGCGCAAACCGGGCCTGGTGGCAAAGGCGTTCAGTGACCATCCACAGACTCCGGATCGGATTCAGCACTCCCAGGAAGAGATTGCAAAGATATTGCCCGCGAGGGACGAGTACACGGTGACCACGTCGGAGTTTGACGACATCAAGGCGCGGTTGGCGAGGATTGAAAACAAGCGCCGCCTGACTGACACCAAGGACAAGAACAAGCCGTCACTGCGCAGGGCGAGCACCGGTTCGAGCGATCCGACCAGCCCCAGCAGTACTTCGTCGACAGACAACTCGACCAACTCGGATGATAAGCCGACTCTGCACCGGCGGGACGACCAGAACTAGACACTTGCCTCCGTGTTGATCGAGGTGAGTGCATAACCGGTCTGCGAAGCGAGAGAGCCGTGCAAGTGAAGTGGATTCATCCTTTTGAGCTTGTGTTGCGGGCTGCATGGCTATACATTGATTGCGGAGCGACCCTTCTGAAGGGTTTGCTCGAACGCCCCAATCGATCATCCAGGGCGCATGGGGAGACCCTCAAGGACGCTGTCCAACCATGAAGAAGATTGCCATCTTTGCGGCTGCCTTCGCGTTCATTCTGCTGCTTACGAAGATCGCTAATAACGTTCCGCCTCCTCCCCCGTCGGGGACCGCTTTCTCATTGAAGGCACAGCAGGTTATCCAGTGCTCGCCGGAGGAGATTACGCTCGTGGACCCCCACGAAAAGTCGACGCATCTGGAGAAGGATGAGTCGTGGCCGGACTGTTCGGTTTTTCAGAAGGACGACGTTCTGGATTTTTATCTTTCGCGGGGCGACAAGACGAAACTGCTGAGCTATGAGCGGTCGGCGTGGTGGCGGAAGGCGATGTAAGTGGCAGGTGCACCATCCGTCGTACTCACCCAAGGTCTTGGGTAGAGGTTGCGGGGAGGCCCAACCGGCGGGGTTTTGGGCTGTTTTGTGAGCGGGATGGGGACGGGGAAAGGCCTCTAATTTCCTGCAAATGCCTGAAAAGCCTTGAACTGTGGGGCGAAACCGCGCTATATACAAGACTACCGGCAGGTATGCCGGAATCTGCCCCTGAGGCGTGGCCTCAGCGAGGAGGCTCTTATGCGCAACGCCGCGATTCGCTCAAACCTGCTGGTTCCGGAGGTGCGCGAAGTGATGGACATTCGCCAGGCCTCGGATTATCTGGGCATCTCTGCCGACACCCTGTATAAGTATGCATCGGAAGGGTTTGTGCCTGCTTTCAAGCTGGGGAACCGGTGGCGTTTCAAGCGCAGCCGGCTGGATGAGTGGATGGACCGGCAGTCGGACATTCAGGCGGCGGAGGCCGATCCGCACATGAAGAAGCCGGTGAAGCCGGCGGTGTAAAGGCAGGGAATGGGGACCTAGGGACCAGGGACGCAGGGTTACTGGGTAGTTAACTTTGGGCGGCAAAGGTTTGCTTGTAAGGTTCGGTTAAGTGGCCAAAGGTTTGCTTAAATGGTTCGGTTTAGGGGCCAAAGGTTGGCTTCCATGGTTGGGAAAAACGTCAAAATGAACCTTGGATGGTTGTGCATCTAAGAAAACGGAACCTTGCATGGTTGCGAAAAACGGCAGGTACGAACCTTGGAATTGAACCTTTTTTGCGCAAACGGGCTGAAAACAGGGTGGTTTAGCGGCGTAAGGCGTTGAAAAGGCTTGGGTTTTCTGGCTTTTGTTGACTGTGCGGGTGAGCGGCGTTAGCGGGGTTAGCGTGGTGGCGATTCAGCTGGTCAGCGCCGCTGCGCGGCGTTAGCGAGTCAGCAAGTCAGCGGGGATTGCGGGGATTGCGGGGATTGCGGGGTTGGCGGGTGGGCAGGTTGGCAGGGCTGAAGGCCTCGCAAGATGGAGTTCTTTCCTGGGGCTCGGCTCACACGGGGGGCGCACCGCTCGGGCTTCTTCCGGAATTTCCAATTTGTTTGAGGACATACCCAGAGGCGGAAGCCGGGGAGACGTCCACAATTCCTAATCCATCTTGATTGCAGTTCTGTGATTTATCCTTAGCGGGTGAATCACTTCCGCCGAATTGGACAGTTGCGCCGCAGATTGAGCCGGGCCGGGCTGCATGGGCTGCTGGTGACCCATCTGCCGGACCTGCGCTACCTCTCAGGATTTACCGGGTCGAGTGCCGCGCTGGGGATTACGCGGCGGGGGGCGCGGTTGTTTACGGACGGGCGGTATACGAGCCAGGCCGCGGCGGAGGTGTCAGCGGCGGAGATTGAGATTGTGGCCAGTTCTCCGGCGGTGGCGGCTGCACAGTGGCTGGCGGCACAGCCGGGGGTGGAGTTTGCCGGGTTTGACCCTTCATGGACATCGGTTGCCGACCTGGGGCGGTTCAGGGCGGCGCTGCCGGCGCGGCTGCGAAAGAGCTTTCTGACTCCGCTGGCGGCGCCGATTGTGGAAGCGCTGCGGGTGGTGAAGGACGAAGACGAGCTGGCGCTGATGGTGGAAGCGGCTCTGGTGGGGTGCAAGCTGTTTGAGCGTGTTTTGGGGGTGATTCGGCCGGGGCTGGCGGAGTTTGAAGTGGCCGCGGAGCTGGAGCACCATGCTCGGCTGCTGGGCGCGGAAGGAATGTCGTTTGATACGATCGTGGCGGCGGGAGCGCGGTCGGCGCTGCCGCACGGCAAGGCGAGCCAGGCGCATCTGCCCCGGCGGGGCTTTGTGACGCTGGATTTCGGTATAATCCTGCAAGGCTACTGCTCGGACATGACGCGGACAGTGTTTCTGGGCAAGCCGAAGGCCGGCGAGCGGCAAGCGTATGCGGCGGTCCTGGAGGCGCAGGAGGCCGGGGTGGCCGCGGTGGCCGCCGGAGTGAGCTGCGGAGAAGTGGATGAAGCTGCGCGAAGCGTGTTGCGCAGGGCAGGACTGGCCGAAGCGTTTTCCCATTCCACGGGACATGGTCTGGGGCTTGAGATTCACGAGCCGCCGCGAGTCGGCGCAGGACAGACAACCAGGCTGGTTTCAGGCATGGTTGTGACGATAGAACCTGGAGTCTACTTTGCGGGCAAGTATGGGATCCGCATCGAAGACATGGTGGCAGTAACCGCAACCGGAGGTCAGGTGCTTACCCCAGCGCCGAAGGCCCTCATTGAGCTTTGAACGGCGACCAGAACCCGTCCCGCCAGAGCGTGGGAGCGTTAAGGAACGAATGAAACCAGACGATATACAAGAACTGAAAACGCTGATTGATTTTCTGAAGGAGAACCAGGTTGCGGAGTTTGACCTGGACCGGGGCGACCTGAAGATCCGGCTGAAGTTCAACCAGGCGGAGACGCAGGCGGGCGTGCAGGATTTGGCGCGGCTGCTGGCCAATGCGCAGGGACATGCGCCGCAGGCGGCGAGCCATGCGCCGGTGGCTGCCGCGGCGCCGGTGGCGCAGGCGGCCGTGGATCCGGATGCAGGGTTGCACCTGGTGAAGTCGCCGATTGTGGGCACGTTTTATGGTTCGCCTTCTCCGGGGGCGGCTCCGTTTGTGGGCGTGGGCGACCGGGTGGCGAAGGGGCAGATTGTCTGCATCATCGAAGCCATGAAGCTGATGAACGAGATTGAGTGCGACGCGGCGGGCGAGATTGTGAAGTGCTTTGTGACGAACGGCCAGCCGATTGAGTTTGGGCAGCCGCTCTATTCTGTGCGGCCGGCGTAGACGGGCGGGCGGAGTTGGCGTTGTTCGCGGGGCTTGGCACCAAGGATCTGATTTTGAGCGGAGGCGGAAGAGGGCTGTAGCACGGGCTAAAGCCCACGTTCCTTCTTTTCTGCTTTTATCGGCACGACTGAAGTCGTGCCCTTTCAAAGCAATGGACTTTCCGCCGCATCCATTTGGATGGACAGGAAAAAAGGGTCGTGCATGTTTCGTAAGGTACTGGTAGCTAATCGCGGTGAAATCGCGCTGCGCGTATTGAACGCGTGCCGGGAGCTGGGCATTCGCACGGTGGCGGTGTATAGCGAGGCGGACCGCAACTCACTGCATGTGAAGTTTGCGGATGAGGCGATCTGCATTGGGCCGCCGCGTCTGGCGGAGAGCTATCTGAACGTGCCGGCGGTGATTTCCGCGGCCGAGATTGCGAATGTAGACGCGATTCATCCGGGCTATGGGCTGATGAGCGAGAACGCGGCCTTTGCCGAGGTGTGCCGAGCCTCGAACATCAAGTTCATCGGGCCTCCGCCTGAGGTGACGCGGCTGATGGGCGAGAAGGAGAAGGCCCGGCAGGCGATGAAGAAGGCGAAGGTGCCGATTTTGCCGGGGTCGGATGGAGTGATTGCGACGGCCGAGGAGGCGCTGGGTTGGGCCAAGAAGGTGGGCTACCCGGTGATCCTGAAGGCGAAGGCGGGCGGCGGCGGGCGCGGGATGCGGATTGTACGCACGGCGGAGGAACTGCCGCAGTTGTTTGGCGCGGCATGGGCCGAGGCGGCAAACGCGTTTGGCAACGGCGAGCTCTATATGGAGAAGTTTATTGAGCAGCCTCGGCACATCGAGTTCCAGGTGCTGGCGGACGAGCATGGGAACGTGGAGGTTCTGTTTGAGCGGGAGTGCTCGATTCAGCGGCGGCACCAAAAACTGATAGAAGAAGCGCCCAGTTTGCAGGTGACGCCGAAGATGCGCGAGGAGATTCGTGCGACGCTGAGGCGGTGTCTGACGGATATCGGCTATCAGAATGCGGGGACGGTGGAGTTCCTGATGGACGAGGACCGGCAGCTGTACTTTATCGAGATGAATACGCGCATCCAGGTGGAGCATCCGATCACGGAGGCGATTACCGGGGTGGACCTGGTGAAGGCGCAGTTGCGGATTGCGGCAGGGGACCGGCTGGACGAGATTTTGCCCAAGACACTGGGGATTCGCGGGCATGCGATTGAGTGCCGCATCAATGCCGAGCACCCGGTGAAGTTTACGCCGTCGGCGGGGAAGATTACGGTGTTTAATGTGCCGGGGGGCAACGGGGTGAGGGTGGATACGGCGCAGTATGCTGAGGGGGTGGTTCCGCCTTACTACGACTCGCTGATTGCGAAGCTGATTGTGCATGGGTGCGACCGGGCCGAGGCAATTGCGAAGATGGAGCGGGCGCTGGGGCAGTTTGTGGTGCAGGGGATTGAGACGTCTATCTCGATGCACCAGGCGATCTTTGCCGATTCGGATTTTCGTTCGGGGAACTTCGACACGAAGTTTATGGAGAAGTTTCTGGCCGCAAAGCCGGAATGAGGTTGGGGTTCGGGTCTGAAGCCTGTCTGAAGAAGTTGCGATTTTGATTGAGCGCTTCCCCAGGCGCCGACTAGAAAAGAGCGTGGACCGGGAGGTCCACGCAACGGCAGGCCGGGGGGCGGCGATCCAGTTCCCTGCGGCATGTGAGAGCTGCAGGTCAAGGCGTTCCAACACAATCTGAGAATTTCGAGGTGCGGCGATGCATGCTCCCTACCGTTATGGTGTGGCTCAACTTGTTCTGGCTGCCCTGCTGGGCGGAGTGTGCCTGGCGCAGGGCTCGACGGGCTGGCCTGTTTACAACGGCGGGCCGGAGGGCGACCACTACTCGCGGTTGACGCAGATTAATCGGGAGAACGTGAAGCGGCTCACGGTGGCGTGGAGCTTTGATACGGGCGAGAAGGGCGGGCTGCAATCGAACCCGGTGATTGTGGGGCGGACGCTTTACGCCTATACGCCGACGCAGAAGGTGGTGGCACTGGACGCGGCGACGGGGAAGCTGAAGTGGAAGTTTGACTCGGGCGTGAAGGGGACGCAGCCGGCGCGGGGCGTGACGTATTGGACGGACGGGAAGCGGGGCCGGATATTGGCCGGGGTGATGAACTACTTGTATTGCCTGGACGCGGAGACGGGCAAACCGATCAAGAGCTTTGGCGAGGGCGGGCGCGTGGACCTGCGCAAGAATCTCGTGGGGATTCTGAGCAGAACTCGATTGTGCTGACGACGCCGGGAACGATCTACAAAGACTTGATCATTGTGGGCGGGCGGAATCCGGAGTCGCATCCTGCACCGCCGGGAGATGTGCGGGCGTTCGACGTGAGGACGGGGAAGCTGCGGTGGAGCTTCCATACGATTCCGCGACCGGGGGAGCAGGGCTATGGGACGTGGCCGCCCGATGCGTGGAAGACGGCAGGCGCGGCGAACAACTGGGCGGGGATGGCCGTGGATACGCGGCACGGCATTGTGTATGCGCCGACGGGCTCGGCGGTGTTTGATTTTTATGGGGCCGACAGGGTGGGCGACGATCTATATGCCAATTGCATCCTGGCGCTGGACGCGAACACGGGCAAGCGGCTGTGGCATTTTCAGGGGGTGCATCACGACATCTGGGACCGGGATTTTCCGTCGGAGCCGGCGTTGTTTACCGTGGAGCGGGACGGCAAGCGGGTGGAGGCGCTGGCGCAAACGACGAAGCAGGGGTACCTGTATCTGTTCGACAGGCTGACGGGCAAGCCGCTGTATCCGATTCATGAGCATGCTTATCCGACGAGCACGGTTCCGGGGGAGGTGACTTCCCCGACTCAGCCGCTGCCGGACTGGCCGGCTCCATTTGCACGGCAGGGATTGACGGAAGATATGTTGACGACGCGGACGCCGGAGGCTCATGCGTGGGCGGTGAAGGCGTTCAGGGAGTTCAGGAGCAATGGGCAGTTTTATCCGTTTGCGGTGGGGAAGCAGACGGTGGTGTTTCCGGGATTTGACGGCGGGGCGGAGTGGGGCGGTCCGGCGGTGGATCCGGTAGCGGATGTGCTGTATGTGAATGCGAACGAGATGGTGTGGACCGGCGGGCTGGTGGAGCCGACGACGGGCGGCGGGGCTGGCGGACGGATTTATCAGGAGCAGTGCGCGGTGTGCCATGGGCAGGATTTGAAGGGGGCGCCGCCGACGTTTCCTTCGCTGGTGGATGTGGGCAAGCGGCTGACGAGCGGGAAGATGACGGATGCGATCCACCAGGGGACGGGGAGGATGCCGGGGTTCCCGAATATCGCGGGGGCGAAGCTGGAGGGGTTGCTGGAGTATCTGCGGACGGGCGGGGCGGGGGCGGGGAAGGAACTGGCCGCAGCGGGGGAGTATGCGGCGGAGGATTACATTTTTACGGGGTATCGGAAGTTTCTTGATCCGGAGGGGTATCCGGCGTTTGCGCCGCCGTGGGGAACGCTGAATGCGATTGACTTGAGGACGGGCAAGCAGTTGTGGAAGGTTCCGCTGGGGGAGTATCCGGAGCTGGCGAAGCAGGGGATGAAGACGACCGGGTCAGAGAACTATGGCGGGCCGGTGGTGACGGCGAGCGGGTTGCTGTTTATCGGGGCGACGGTGTATGACCGGAAGTTTCGGGCGTTCGATACGCGGACGGGGGAGTTGCTTTGGGAGACGGAGCTGCCGTTTGCTGGGGTGGCAACGCCGGCGACGTACATGGTGGATGGGCGGCAGTATGTGGTGATTGCGGCGAGTGGGGGGCGGGATCCGAAGGGGCCGGTGGGCGGGGCGTATGTTGCGTTTGCGGTGGGGAAGTAAGGGTGATCAGAGGGCGGGAATAATTTATCGCTTTTTCTTCGCCTTTATTATCTGAAATGGGGTATGCTGACTGGGCAACATGGGAGGTTGCGCAATGGACATTCAAAAGGAACTGATTGCTGAATACGAACGGGAAGTGAAGAGCACGCGGAAGATGCTGGAGGCGATTCCGGCTGAAATTGACTGGAGTTTCAAGCCGCATCCAAAGTCGATGGCCGTGGGCCGGCTGATTGGACACGTTTCAGAAACGGCGGGCGACTGGGGGCTCTCGACGCTGACGACGGACAAGCTGGAGTTTCCGGCGGATCACAAGTTTGAGCCGTACGTTCCGGCGTCAAAAGAGGCGATGCTGGAGCGGTTTGACCGGGACGTGGCGAAGGTGAAGGCGGCGCTGGGGAGCTTTGATCCGGCGAAGTGGGACGACAACTGGAAGTTTGTCTTCGGCGGGAAGGCGTGGATTGATGCGCCGAAGTATGAGATCTGGCGGACGTGGGTGTTGAACCATTTGATTCACCACCGGGCGCAACTGGGATCGACGCTGCGGCAGATGGGGACAGCGATTCCGGGGATGTATGGGCCTTCGGCGGATGAGGGAATGTAGAAAGGCAGGGAACAGGGAGCAGCCGGTTTCTAGCTCTCAGCTATCAGCTTTCAGCTATTAGCTTCTTTGGTGCTGGGCTGGGGGCGGTTGGTCGCTGAGAAAGTATGCGGCTAAGTTGCCGTGGTGGCGAGCGGCAAAGAAAGCACGGCGGGAGCGGGGTTGTCGAGACCGCTGCTCCTCCCTGGTCCCTGATGGGCTAACCTTGTTGGATGACGTTTTCATTTCCGAAGGTTTATCCGATTCTGGATGCTTCGTTTATTCCTGCTGACGGGCGGAAGCAGTTTCTGCTGCGGCTGGGCAGTGGGCTGGCGGAGGCGGGGGTGACCCTGCTGGAGTACCGCAACAAGACGGGCAGCGACGTGGAGCTGCTGGCGGATGCGGCGATTCTGCGCGCGGTGCTGCCGCTGGGAGAGGTGAAGCTGATTCTCGATGACCGGGCGGATCTGGTTGATCTGATGGCGTTTGACGGCGTGCATGTGGATGCGGGCGATGTGAGCCCGATGGAGGCGCGCAGGCGGCTGGGGGCGGAGGGGATGGTGGGGACCTTCGGCGGGAGCCGGGAGCTGGTGGCGGGGATTCTGGAGGCGCCGGTGGATTATCTGGCGGTGGGGCCGGTGTATGTGACCAATACGAAGCAGACGACTACGCGGCCGATTGGGCCGGAGGGGGTAAGGCGGCTGCGGGAGCTGGCAGGGCCGGGTCCGGTGCTGGTGGCGGTGGGCGGCGTGACGTTTGAGACTGCGGGGCTGGTTCTGGAGGCGGGGGCGAGTTCAGTGGGGGTTGCGGCGGGGATCTTTGGGAAGGCTGATCCGGCGGGGGAGTTTCGGCGGTGGGTTCGCTCGCTGGGTTGAGCTGATCCTGGCTGGTTGGGATTTATGGTATCCCACCCATCTGCGATAAAGCTGCAGATGGATGGGGCACGGGGCATTTGTGGGAGACGAGGCGTGTGTGGTTGGCCTTTGTGGTTTCCCTGGTCTCAAAAACGAAACCAGGGGCACCCGGCTCCCGTGGGGGAACTAGCGGAAGTTGCGCAAGTGTCCTGAAACTGGACAGTTTGAGAAAGTTAGAGACATAGGCGCTCAGATCGGGTAAAAATCTTTTAAGTGATATCCCCAGACGCTTCAGCCCTTTCCAAGACCGAAAACGCCTCCTCCGCTCCGCAACTGGTGCAGAGCCTTGGCCTGTTCAGTTCGACTGCGATTGTGATCGGGTCGATGATCGGGTCGGGGATTTTTATTGTGGACGCGGATATTGCGCGCGGGACGAACTCGCCGGCGCTGTTTCTGGGCGCGTGGCTGGTGACGGCGGCGCTGACGATGATTGGCGCGCTGAGCTATGGCGAGCTGGCGGCGATGATGCCGAAGGCGGGCGGGCAATATGTTTACCTGCGCGAGTCGCTGGGGCCGCTGTGGGGGTTCCTTTATGGATGGACGCTGTTTCTGGTGATCCAGACGGGGACGATTGCGGCGGTGTGCGTGGCGTTTGGGAAGTTTCTGGGGGTGTTTTTCCCCTCGGTTTCGCAGACACACTGGCTTTGGCATATTGCGCATGTTCCGGCGGTTCCGGTGGGGCCGATGGTGCTGGGGAACATGGAGATCGGGCTGAGCACGGCGAACCTGGCGGCGATTGTGGTGGTGATTCTGCTGGCGGTGGTGAATATCTTTGGGGTGCATCTGGGGGCGCTGATCCAGAACATCTTTACCTCAGCGAAGGCACTGTCATTGGCGGCGCTGGTGATTCTGGCCTTGACGGTGGGGCGGAATGCGACGGCGTGGGGGGCGAACTTCGCGGGCGGGCAGTTCTGGAAGAATGCGGGGTGGAGCGCGCTGCACCCGGTGCAGGTGGGGATTGGCGGGCCGACGGTGCTGGTGAACCTGCTGGTGATTCTGGCGGTGGTGCAGGTGGGGTCGCTGTTCTCGGCGGACGCGTGGAACAACATCACGTTTACGGCAGGGGAAGTGAAGAACCCGCGGCGGAATATTCCGCTGTCACTGATTCTGGGCACGGGGTTTGTGTTGACGGTGTATTTTCTGGTGTCGCTGGGGTACCTGCTGGTGTTGCCGATGGCGGGGAATGCGAACGGGTTGACGGTGATGGCGAGGGGGATTCAGCACGCGACGGAGGACCGGGTGGCGACCGCGGCGCTGGGGCAGATTTTTCACTCGGCGGGGGCGTACCTGATGGCGGGGGCGATTCTGGTTTCGACGTTTGGGTGCGCGAACGGGATGACGCTGGCGGGGGCGCGGGTGTACTACGCGATGAGCAAGGACGGGCTGTTTTTCAAGAGCGTGGGCAAGCTGAATCCCAGGTATAAGACGCCGGCGGCGGGGCTGCTGGTTCAAGCGGCGTGGACGGTGGTGCTGTGCGTTTCGGGGTCGTATGGGCAACTGCTGGACTACATCATGTTCGCGGTGCTGGTGTTTTATATTCTGACGATCGCGGGGCTGTTTGTGTTGCGGGTGAAGCGGCCGGAGGCCGCGAGGCCTTACAAGGCGCTGGGGTATCCGGTGCTGCCGGCGGTGTATATCGTGATGGCGGCATGGATCTGTATCGTATTATTGCGATACAAGCCTCAGTACACGTGGCCTGGGCTCGGGTTGGTGGTTCTGGGCATACCGGTGTATCTGTTCTGGTCGCGACAGCCGTTGGGTCTGGCTGAAGGCGAATCGACAACAAAGTAGAAAATCAAACTTTGCGGAGGAAGTCCCTCATTGATGTCCAAGCTGTTTCACATCAAACCGATGTCGTTGCTGACGCAAGAGGCGAGTGAGAAGGGCGAAAACACGCTCAAGCGGTCGCTGGGCGCCTTGAACCTGATCACACTTGGGATTGGCGCGATTATCGGCGCCGGGATTTTTGTGTTGACGGGGCAGGCAGCGGCCTTGCACGCAGGGCCGGCGGTGGCGCTGAGCTTTGTGCTGGCGGGCATCACGTGCGCGTTTGCCGGGCTGTGCTATGCCGAGTTTGCGTCGATTATTCCGATTGCGGGATCGGCCTACACGTATGGGTATGCGACGCTGGGCGAGTTTGTGGCCTGGATTATCGGCTGGGACCTGGGATTGGAGTATGGATTTGGCGCGGCGACGGTAGCGTCGGGCTGGTCAGGGTACTTCAACAGCCTGCTGCAACAGCTGGGCATCTATTTTCCGCCGCGTCTGACGGCGACTCCTGGGACGGTGCTGGTGTTCTTTCACGAGCGCTGGCTGCCGCTGACCTCGCTGCCGCCGGGAACGGACGCGAGCGGATTGCAGCACGTGACGGGGCTTTTCAACCTGCTGGCGATTCTGGCGATTCTGGCGGTGACGACGGTTCTGGTGATCGGGATCAAGGAGTCAGCGAATCTGAACACAGTGATTGTGTTTGTGAAGCTGAGCGTGGTGGGAATCTTCCTGGTGCTGGGCATCTTCTTCCTGGTGCGTCATCCGCAACTGGCGTGGGCGAACTGGCATCCGTATTTCCCGCCATCGGATGGACACGGGAATTTTGGTTTCAAGGGAATTGCGACGGGCGCGGCCTCGATCTTTTTTGCCTACATTGGATTTGATGCAGTGTCTACGGCAGCACAGGAGGCGAAGAATCCGCAGAAGGATATGCCGCTGGGGATTCTGGGGTCGCTGGTGATCTGCACGATTCTCTACATTCTGGTTTCGACGGTGCTGACGGGGCTGGTGAACTACAAGTCTCTGAATGTGGCCGATCCGGTGGCGCTGGGCATTGACGCGACGGGCGTGAGCTGGGGATCGCTGCTGGTGAAGATTGGCGCGGTGTTCGGTCTGGGCACGGTGATGCTGGTGATGCTGCTGGGTCAGTCGCGGGTGTTCTTCTCGATGTCGCGGGACGGCCTGCTGCCGAAGTGGGCGTCGGCGATTCATCCGAAGTTTCGGACGCCGTGGATCTCGACGATTGCGGTGGGGGCGGTGGTGGCGATTCTGCCGGCGTTTTTGTCGGTGGGCAGGCTGGCGGAGCTGGTGAACATCGGGACGCTGCTGGCGTTTACGATTGTGTGCGCCGGGGTATGGATCTTGCGGGTGCGGAGCCCTGAGCTGCACCGGCCCTTCAAGACTCCGTTTGTGCCGCTGGTGCCGATTCTGGGGATGATCACGGCGGTCTACCTGATGACCAACCTGCCGCTGCTGACGTGGGAAGTGATGATCGGGTGGCTGCTGGTTGGTCTGGTGATTTACTTCGGGTATTCGGTGCGGCACAGCAAGGTGCAGCGGCTGCTGAAAGGGCAGGCTGCGGACTGAGCGGAGCGATGGAATGCAGGGCGGCCTCCCGGGTGGGGGGCCGTTTTGTTTTTGGGGGTGTTTTGAATTTGGGGTTCGAGTTAGACTAAACTAAGTGGACTTAGTTTAATCAGGAGGGCGGATGCGGACCTTCAACATTCACTACGCCAAGACGCATCTGTCGCGATTGGTGGATGAGGCGGAGCGGGGGGACTCGTTCATTATTGCGAAGGCGGGGAAGCCGAAGGTGCAGGTGACTGCGATTGCTGAGGCGCCGGCGAAGCCCAAGCTGCGGATCGGGGCGATGAAGGGCATGTTCACCTTGCCTGACAATTTTTCGGAGATCGATCGGGAGTTGGACGAGGAGATCGAGAAGTTGTTCCTTGGCGAGGATGAGGAATGAGATTCCTCGTGGATACCCGGATTGCGATCTGGGCTTTGCTTGACGATGCGCGTCTCAGTGAACCGGCAAGAAAGGCATTAGGCGACTTCACAAATGAGTGCATCTTCAGCGCTTCAAGCATTTGGGAGATTGCGATCAAACGCGCGCTGAAGAAGCCGGGTTTTCTTCATGACCCTCGGGAGATCCGAAGACAACTGCTCGCGAACGGCTACGATGAGCTAAGCATCGAGAGCAAGCACGTGGTCGAGGTGGACTCGTTGCCGCACATACATAAAGATCCCTTCGACCGGATCCTGATTGCTCAGGCGCTGGTGGAAGGGATCACTTTGTTGACAGCGGACGCTCGAATAGCACAATATCCGGGGCCGATCCGGAAGGTCTGACGGTCTCGCTCAGGCTGTGGTTTTGGCGCAGAACTCGTCGAAGGCGCGGACGAGTTCGGTGGCGATTTGCTGAGCGGTGGACTGCTCAATGACGAAGCGCTGCATGAGGTAGACGAGCTTGCCGTCGCGGAGGATGGCGATGGCAGGGGAAGTGGGCGGATGGCCTGCGAAGTAGCCGCGGGCCTTCTCAGTGGCTTCACGGTCCTGGCCGGCAAAGACGGTGATTTTGTGGTCGGGCAGGTTGGTGGAGCCGGTGAGAGCCATGCGCACGCCGGGGCGCATTTTTCCGGCGGCGCATCCGCAGATGGAGTTGACGACGAGCAGGGTTGTTCCCGGCAGGGCGAGGGCTGCATCGACCTCTTCAGCGGTGCGTGATTCCTTGATTCCGGCGCGGGTGAGTTCCTCGCGCATGGGAATGACCATCAGTTCTGGGTACATTGTTTCCTCCGGCAGGGAAGTTGCCTGTGGTCATTCTAGTGCATACGTGCCGAAGCGGGAAGCGAGAATGTTGCGTGAGTGGGGAGTTGGGTGCCTTATGGCATTCTTACGTCGCGCAAGCTGAAAATCCGCTAGGATGGGTCAGTATAAGCGTGACCGGATCGTCTAGACAGGACGAGGCAATGTCTCCCCCAGAGCAAGAGGCTGATTTGCGGACAGATGCGCCAGTGGTACTGGTCGTGTCCACCCATGCGTGGACGCAGGTGTCGCGCCTTGCGTTTCGTTTCTGGAAGTACGGCTGCAGGATCAGCGCGTTGTGCGCCCCGGACAGCGAACTGCGTCTTGCGATGCACGTGGACATCTGCTATTCGTACCGGGCGTGGGATGTGCTGGGTTCGCTGCGCGCGGCAATCGAGCAGAGCAGGGCGGAGTACGTTGTGCCCGGCGACGACCTGGCCTATGTTTTGATGCACAAGCTGGCAGCGCAGTATCCGGCCTATCAGGGGCTGGTGGAACGCTCGGTTGGATCGACGCAGTCATTCGATATTCTGCGCAGCCGATACCGGACACTGGCGGAGGCGGAGCGGCTGGGGATCAGGATTGCACGGACGCATCCGCTAAGCTGGCGGGAAGATTGGGAAAGATCAACGCCGGGAGTGAAGTTTCCGCTATTGGCGAAGGTGGATGGGAGCAGCGGAGGCCGGGGCGTGGCGTTTGCGCGCGACGCGGAGGAGTTGCGGAGGGAGTGCGCGCGGCTGATGCCGCGGCCGGGCAAACTGCGGGGGCTGTTGGCGCTGGATCCGATGGCGCGTGTGGGTCAGTTCGGGATGGAGGGGGCGGGACTCTGCGCGCAGGAGAGGATTGAGGGAGTTCCGGCGACGGCGATGTTTGCCTGCTGGCAGGGGCGCGTGCTGGGGAGCTTGCAGGCGCGGGTGCTGGCCTCGCAAGGCGAGACCAGGCCGGCGATGGTGATTGAACTGATGCGCGATGAGCGGATGGAGCGGGCAGGGGAGCTGCTGGCCGCGGGGCTGAGACTGTCAGGGTTTTTCGGGCTGGATTTTATGTTGAGCGACGCGACGGGGGAGCCTTACCTGATTGAAGTGAATCCACGCTGTACGCAGATGGGGCATATCCAGGTGGCGGGGCGAACGGATCTGGCGGGGCTGCTGTGGGCGCAGTGGACCGGGCGGCCGGAGCCGGAGCCGGGCGATGAGCAACTGGGCAAGGTGGTGGCGTTTCATCCGTTTGTTGCAGAGCGGTTTCCGCAGAACGAGTTGCTGAGGAAGTCCAGGAGCGACATAGCCGGGGACGATCTGCTGGTGGGCAATCGCGTGTTGCGGCGCCAGGGCGCGCTGGTGGGGTGGCTGCGGCGCAAGGTGGGTTGGGCGGCTTTCAAACATGTGGCGCGGGTGCGGCGCAGCCCTTCAGTTCACTACTTCAAGAATTCGGTTTGGCATGACTGACGGGCGCCGGCTATATGGGATAGGCTCAAGCACTCGCAGGCATGTTGCCTGATTGGTGTAGCCTTTAAGCGATGCTGAGGGAAGAGAACAAGCCGCTTGCGCCATTGACCACATTGGGAGTGGGTGGGGCAGCGCGCTGGTTTGTGGAGGCGGAGAGCGAAGAGGATGTAGCGGAGGCAGCAGCGTGGGCGGGCGAGAACGGGGTTGCGCTGTTTGTTCTGGGCGGTGGAAGCAACCTGCTTGTTGCAGATGCGGGGTTTGATGGGCTGGTGGTACACGTTGCGATGCGGGGGATTAGCGCATCAGGACCGGCAGGCGAATCTGGATTGGCGATCTACCAGGCCGCAGCGGGCGAAAGCTGGGAGCACTTTGTGGAGCGGGCCACGACAGATGGTTGCGCAGGGGTAGAGTGCCTGGCCGGGATCCCGGGCACGGTGGGCGGGACGCCAGTGCAGAACGTGGGCGCATATGGGCAAGAGGTGGGAACGGCGATTGCGCAGGTGCGTGCTTTCGACCTGATGGAGCACGCGTTTGTGGAGTTCTCCGGAGCGGAGTGCGAGTTTGGCTACCGGCGGAGCCGCTTCAACTCAAGTGATCGCGGGCGGTATCTTGTGACGCGTGTGGACTACCAGTTGAGGCAGGGCGGCGCGCCGACGGTGCGTTATGCGGATCTGGAGAAGGCACTGGCCGAGGGACGGGCGGAGAGTGGAGCACCGAGCCTGCCGGAGGTGGCGGCGGCAGTGAGGCGAGTGCGGCAGGGGAAGGGAATGCTGCTGGTGGAGGGCGACCCGGATTGCCGGAGCGCGGGCAGTTTTTTCAAGAATCCGATTGTGAGCGAAGCGCAGGTGCGGCGGATAGCGGAGATGAACGGGGCGCTTCCGCCGCGGTTTCCGGCAGGCGCGAGCGGCGCGCATGAGGCCCAGGTGAAGGTTCCCGCGGCCTGGTTGATTGAGCAGGCGGGGTTCCATAAAGGGTATGCGCTGGGGCGGGCGGGGATCTCAAGCAAGCATACGCTGGCGCTGGTGAATGTTGGCGACTGCGATGGGAATGGCGCGAGCGCGGCGGAGATGATGGCGCTGGCGGAGCAGATTGCTTCTGGGGTGGAAGAGCGATTCGGGATTCGGCTGGAGATGGAGCCGGTAACGATTGGGTTTTGATGCGGCCCGGCCTTTGGCAAAGAGAAGAAGGGTGAATGAAGACGAATCGCATTGAGGCTTTCAGCGACGGCGTGATGGCGGTGATTATCACGCTGATGGTGCTGGAGCTGAAGGTGCCGCAAGGGGCCACAAGCGCGGCGTTGCTGGCGGTGATGCCGTCGCTGCTGGTGTATGGGCTGAGCTTTGCAGTGGTGGCGATCATGTGGGTGAACCACCATCATTTTCTAGAGAAGGCGCGGCGGGCGGATGCGGCGCTGCTGTGGAGCAACAACAATCTGTTGTTCTGGATGAGTCTGATTCCGTTTGTGACGGCGTACCTGGGACAGAATTGCCATGCGCCGCTTGCGGTGGCAGCCTATGGGGCGGTGATGGCGTGCTCGTCTGCCGCGTTTCTGCTGCTGCAAACCGTGCTGGCGCGGCAGGACCGGGAAGACATGGCAAGGCAGATCGAGTTCCAGCGGTTGAACTGGAAGGCCGTGTTCGCGATGACCTGCTATGCGGCCTCAGTGGGATTGGCATTCATTTCAGTGAACGCATCGTTTGCGATCTTCGTGATCTTCCCGCTGCTTTATTTTTGGCCAGAGCGGAAGGACGCGGCGCGTGAATGAGCGGGCTCGGGCGCCCGTTGCAGGGAGTTCCGAGGAGCTTGCGCTGCGAAAGAGCATTGCCTCAGGGGACGAGACAGGCCGCGGAGAAGCGAGTTGGACGCGGGTCTCTGCTGCGCCGATTTGACAGCCATCATGGCCGCAGTTTCGCGGCCTGTCGAGCGCGGGAGGAGCGCCCTGCTTCAGATGCGTGTTCCAGGGCGGGGTGCTAAGCCATCGCCAGTTCCGCTGCCGTCACATTCCAGCCCTCAACGAACACGCGCCCCGCTTGGCCGCCGTATTCGATCCCGATCTGCCGTTTCTCGCCCGGCGTCAAGGCGAAGTAGTTGTCAGTATAGTGAATGGGCGCGACCAGCAACCCTGTTGCCTCGTCCACCACCTTCAGCCGGATCGCGAGCGCGACGCCCTGGCTCGGATTTTCGAGCTCGACGGCAAGCTTTGTCTTTCCCGCGGAGACTTCGCGCTTCAGAGTCGCATTTAACTTCACCTTCCGCATCGCGGCCAGGTCCTTGTAGTTCCAGACCTCCTTCGCATTCCAATAGAAGTTGTCAGAGAGGAGCTTTCCATCCGCTCCCTTCAACTCGAGCTTGATAAAGTGCACCTCGCTCAACTGCGCGAGCTTCTTCTCCTCGCCTGCAAAGAGGTTCAGGGCCTGCGTCGCTGCGTTCGCCGGAAAATCAAGGGTAGCCACCTTCGTCAGCGCCAGCGACCCATCGAGGTTGTAGACCCGCGCTTCGGCCCGAACGCCTTTCAGCCCGTTCAGCGTGCAGTTGACCAGCTTCACATCGTTCGTCTCCATGCTCCATTGGATATGGAGCGGCTCGCATGCCTTCTTGATGCCGAAGAACGCGCCTGTGGGTTCGAGATAATAGTCATAGGTATTCCACACCAGGGAAGGCCAGCAGGGATTGCTCATCCAGATCATCACGCCCGAGCAGTTATCCCACATCTTCTCGTTCCAGGACTCGTAGATGGCCTTGAATACCTCCAGATTTACCATCTGCGACTTGCGGCAGAAGTCCTCAATGCCCTCAGGCTCGCCGTAGCAGGCAATGGCCTTCTCGGTATGGCCGACGACTCCGTCGCCGTCCTGCCATCCCTTCTGCCACCAGTCGTGCGTGCCCCACATTTCGCTGATCGGCCAAAGCCTGTTGTGGGGCATCATCCGGCGCATGCTCTCGACGGGCGGCACATTCGGCGACCCAATCTCGGCGCGGAACCCATGCGCCATTCCGCTCAAATAAAACTTCGGCGGCATACTCACATAGGGTCCGTCGCCATCTGTTGGGGGATGCTGGGTTGAGTGCTGCAAGAACAGCCGCGTTCCATCCAGGTCATCGACCATCCTGGGCACGGCGCTTAGAATCGGCTCCTGGCTCGCGCCCTCATTTGCGGTGCACCACATCGCCACACAGGCATGATTTCTTGTTGCCAAGATCCGATCGCGCGCGTTGCTGAGCCACATCTCGACGTCATAGGGCATGTTGTTGTGGTTGACGCCAAACTCTTCCCACACGAAGATCCCATGACGGTCGCAGGCTTCAAAGAACTCCTGTTTATGCACATTCCCGAGGCAGTTGCGAATGAGGTTGAAGTTCATCTCCTTCTCGTAGCGCACGCGCGCCTCATACCCGTCTCTGTCGCAGCGCAGCATGCCTTCGTCCATCCCCCAGTCCGCGCCCTTGAGCAGAATGCGCTGCCCATTGCAACTGATCGTCAGGGGATTTGTCGTTGCCATGGCGTTGGCTTTCCCCGTCATATCCTGCAACAGGCCTACATTTCGCAGCGCGATGGGATCCTGGTTATAGGTGAGCTTGCGAACGCCGACCTTCGTCGTCTTTGTATCTGACACCGCGCCGTCCTCGGCCTCAAACCGGAGGGTCAGGTCGTACAAATGCTGCTCGCCGACGCCGTTCGGCCACCAGAGTTTGGGTTCATGCAGAGAAAGCTCCGCATGCGCCTCCTTGTCGAGCACCAGCCCCTTCGTCTCACCGGCCTCAAGGGTGACTGGATGTGAGAAGCGCAACGCACCAAACCGCACCGCCAAACTTCCCGTCCGCTTGTGGCTGGCATGGTTCGTCAACTCCACCTTCAGCGTTAGATCCGCACGAGATAGATCCGGAAGCAGCGGCAGCTCGGCGATCACAAACGGGTCCCCAATCGTCACATCGCCGCTGGTGGTCAGGGTCACTTTGTTCCAGATGCCGATGTTGCGGTCGCGAATTGTCGGCAGCCAGTCCCAGCCCGCCGACTCAACAAAGGTGGGCGCATTATGGGTGAACTCCTCCGGCCAACTGTAGTCCCCAAGCGTTCTCACCGTCGGCTTGCAGGGGTTGGGCACGGGGTGGATGAGAACGGCGATGCAGTTCGGCTTGCCGACCACGACTTTGTCAGTGATCTCAAAGCGCCCACGGATAAAGGCCCCACTCATCTTCCCGACCGGGGCACCGTTCAGAAAAATCTCCGCCTTGTAGTTGATTCCATCCAGGTTGAGCCACACCCGCTTACCTTTGTAGCTGGCCGGCACCGTCATCTCATTCCGATACCACCATTGCCCATGCGCGAACCACTCCGAGACCTGGTACATATCGTCGCCATAGAACAGATCCGGCACCGCGCCCGCGTTCAGATAGCTGGTGAGCACGGTTCCCGGCACGACTGCGGGCAACCACGTCCCGTCTTCGAATCCGCAGGTCGAAATCGTGGCAGCATTGTCCCCGACAAACTGCCGGCTCACGAGCTTCCATCCGCCTGAGAGCTCCAGCGCTCCATCGGCATGCGGCGGAGGCACAAGGTTGGGCCTTGGCGCCGGCCCTCCCCAACCCTGAACCTCAAATCCATTCAGCGCGTATCCGTCTGGCGCTGCCGACTCCGTACACAGCAGCCGCACAAACCTGGCCCTTACCGGCTTGAGCGCGATCTCTTCTACTGCGCCCTGGCCGTTCGATCTCTCGTGGACATCCGTCCAGTTCTCCACCAGTCCCGTCGCAGGGGAAGGGGCCCGCTCCGTGCTCACTTGAATCTTGTAAGCCCGCGCATAGGCTTGCCCCCAGCGAAGGACGACCTTGTTGATCTCGCACGAGCTGCCGAGGTCGACATAAATCCATTGCGCTCCACCGCCCTTGCTCAGCCATTGCGTAGCCGCCTGCCCATCTGTGGCCATGTGGCCCGTGCAGATGAAGTCCGCCGCACTGGATGCCCACGCCGCCCGGTTGAGCGCCAGATTGCGCGCAGGGCTCACCGCCTTCGGCGCGTTCTCAACTGCAGCGATCAACATTTGCGGAGCAACCGCAGTCACTGCGCAGACGCGCAGACCATCTTTCAGCAACTCTCTCCTGGTTCTCTTCACGGGATTCTCCTTTCAAAGGCCGGAACCTACCCCGCACCACGCAGCTTTGCCGAGCCTCCCACGGAAGGCCGCTGATCTCGTTGTGCCAGAATGGACGGATACCATCGTACTCCCCCAAAAAGGACGGCAACAGACCCCGCCATGCAGGGTGCTAGCCTATGGGCAGAGCATGCGCTTTTCCCCGCCCAGGAGGCAGCCAGTTCCCGTGACCCGCAAACTCGTCTTCTCCGTCTTTGGTTTGCTTGCGCTGACGCCGCTCTGTGCTCAGACACCGCTGCGCGTTGCCGCTGCCGCCGATCTTGAGCCGGTTCTGCCGCCGATCCTGGAACAGTTCCGCCAGGCCACCGGCATCGGAGCTGAAGCCACGTTCCAGGCCTCGGCGATGCTGGCTACACAAATCCAGAATGGCGCACCCTTTGACCTGTTTCTCTCCGCGGACCTTGGCTACCCCCGCCGCCTCATTGAGAGCGGCCTTGCCGACTCTGCGACGCCGGTGCTCTATGGGCGCGGAACACTGGTTCTGTGGGCCCGCAAGGATTCGCGGCTCCCGCCGCCCTCCCTGGATCTGCTGCGCAGCCCCGACCTTCGCCGGCTGGCGATTGCCAACCCGGAGCGCGCCCCTTACGGCCGCGCCGCCGTGGCTGCTCTCACGAGCCTCAACCTCTACGACCAGCTCAAGCCCCGGCTTGTCACCGCGGAGAACATCGCCCAGGCGGCGCAGTTTGTGGACTCAGGGAACGCCGACGCCGGCCTTATCTCGCTCACCTCGGCGCTGACGGCTCGGCTTGCCGCGAGCGGAAGCTACGCCATCATTCCGGACGGGCTTTACCCTGACATTCAGCAGGGCGCAGTGGTCCTCAGCAAATCCTCGCAGCGGGAGGCCGCGCACAAGCTGCTGGAGTTTCTGCTTTCCCCGCCGGTCCAGGCAAAACTTGCCAAGTCGGGCCTGCGCCCCGTTCACTAGAAACAGGTTGCGGCAGCAGATGCTTCGCGACTGGCGGTTTTTTGCTCTTCAAGGATCCGCGAGCGATACCACTCACCCCCACACAGAAGACCGTGGGTGAAAGCCAAGAGTTGAAAGCTGGATCTAGAGCTCATGGACTGGCAAGCCTTTGCATTAACGATCAAGCTGGCAACCGTCACCACGGTCATCCTGCTGGCGGTCTCAGTGCCGCTGGCCGCTCTGCTGGTGCTGGGCCGGAGCCGCTGGCTGGCAATCGTTGAGGCTTTGGCCGCCCTGCCGCTGGTGCTGCCGCCCACGGTGCTGGGCTTCTTTCTGCTGGTGCTGCTCGGGCCACGGACCGGCTTCGGACGGGTTCTCGCCGCGGTGTTCGGTCATCCACTGGCTTTCTCTTTTTCGGGGCTTGTTGTGGGCTCGGTGATTTACAGCCTTCCCTTTGCCGTGCAGCCCCTCGTGGCCGGCTTTGCGGGGGTGGAGCCCGCACTGGTTGACGCGGCCCGCCTGCTGGGCGCGGGCCCGACAAAGCTTGTACTCACGCTGCTGCTGCCCCTCGCCCGCCGTTCGCTTATCGCCGCAGCGGTGCTCAGCTTTCTGCACACGACTGGCGAGTTCGGGGTGGTTCTCATGCTCGGCGGGGACATTCCCGGGGCCACGCGGACGCTCTCGATTGTGCTCTACAACCAGGTGGAGAACTTTGACTACACAGCGGCGACCCACACTGCCGCCATTCTGCTTGGCCTGAGTGTGACCGCGCTGGCCGCCATCTATCTTTCAGGGCAGGCACGCGGAGGCCGCCGTGCTTGAGTTTGCTCTCAATGCGCGCCGCCGCCAGTTCCATCTGCATGTGGAGTGCACCTTTGGGACCGAGTGGACGGTGATCTTTGGCCCGTCGGGCGCAGGCAAAAGCACGCTGCTCCGCCTTTTGGCCGGCCTTGACGAGCTGCAATCGGGCCACGTCTGCCTCGATGGCGATCGGCTCACCGACTGTGCCCAAGGAGTGTGGGTCAGGCCGGGCCGCCGCCGCACTGCCCTTGTGGCACAGCAGCCGGCACTCTTTCCGCACCTGAGCGTGGCGGCGAACATTGCCTATGGCCTTGGCAGGCTTGACCGGGCCGCGCGTGCCGCGCGCGTTGAAGAGATGCTGGACCTTGTTTCAGCACAGGAGCTGATTGCCCGCCGTGCGCAGCACCTTTCAGGCGGTGAGGCGCAGCGCATCGCCCTGGCCCGAGCCCTGGCGCCCGAGCCGCGGCTGCTGCTGCTGGACGAGCCCTTCTCAGCCCTGGACGGGGCAGCCAGCGACGGCTTGCTCAGCCGCCTGCAAGGTTGGCTCACAGAACATGGAGTTCAGACGGTGATGGCCACGCACGACGCCAGCGACGCCCTCGCCCTGGGCGCCGAAGTGGTTCTGTTGCAGGAAGGCCGCCTGGCAGCGCAGGGGCCAGCCATTGAAGTTCTGGCCAGCGAGCGAAGCCGCCTGCTCGCCCGCCTCCGCTAAGGATTCCGCGATGAGGCTGGTGGTTTGAGGGAGCAGCGAAGATCAGAGACGCGCGAGTTGGACTTGGACGGCGAGCGCCACGCGAGGGTGAGATGGGGTCAGGCAAAACCCGGTCTGCGCTGGTAGGCTAACAGCAGGCATGAACGACAATTTGCACCAGTTGCGCTGTTTTGGATGCGGGGCGCGGATCGCGGGGGCGGAAGCCCAGCCGGATTTCCGCTGCGCCGCGTGCGGTGACCTGTTTGAGGTTGAGTATCCGGGCTGGAGCCAGCGGCAGGGGCACGACCGGCCGAACGCCGGGGCGCTGAAGTGGCTTTGGCGGGAGCGTCGCTGCTCGCCGGAGTGGCTGGACCAGTCGGGGGTTTGGCGGTTCCGCGAGCTGCTGCCGATTCTGGACAGCTTTGGGAACGCGGTGACGCTGCGGGAGGGGAATACGCCGTTGTATCCGCTTTACCGGGCGGCGAAGGCGCTGGGGCTGGACCAGCTTTATGCCAAACATCAGGGGATGAATCCTTCGGGGTCGTTCAAGGACACGGGGATGACGGCGGCGCTGAGCGTGGCCAAGGAACGGGGCTTTGAGTGGGTGGCGTGCGCTTCGACGGGGAATACGTCAGCGGCGATGGCGGCTTATGCGGCGCGGGCGGGGCTGCGGAGCCTGGTGCTGATTCCGGAGGGGAAGATTGCGTGGGGCAAGCTGAGCCAGGCGATGGATTATGGCGCGGTGACGTGCCAACTGAAGACGGACTTTGACGGCTGCCTGACGCTGCTGACGCAGATTGTGAAAGAGTCGCCGATCTACCTGCTGAACTCAGTGAATCCTTACCGGCTGGAAGGGCAGAAGACGCCGGCTTTTGAGATTGCGGAGGCGTTTGACTGGACGGTTCCCGACCATTTGATTGTTCCGGGAGGGAACCTGGGGAACAGTTCGGCGCTGGGCAAGGGGTTCAGGGAGTTGCACGAGCTGGGACTGGTTTCTCGGATGCCGAGGATTTCAGTGATTCAGGCGGCGGGGGCCAATCCGCTGGCGCAGAGCTTTGCGCACAACAATGGAGCGACGCTGGAGCCGATGGAGGCCCATACGCGGGCGACGGCAATTCGGATCGGGAACCCTGCCTCGTGGCGCAAGGCGGCGCGGGCGATTCAGGATACGGGCGGGTGGTGCCTGGACGTGAGCGAGGCGGAGATTGCGATTGCCAAGACGGAGATTGGGGCCGAGGGACTGGGCTGTGAGCCGGCATCGGCAGTGACGCTGGCGGGGCTGAAGAAGCTGCGGGCGCAGGGGAAGGTTGCAGCGGGCGAGAGTGTGGTGCTGGTGCTGACGGGGCACACGCTGAAGGATGCCGATTATACGATCGACTTCCATCGCGGAACGCTGCTGGACGACGAGGAGAAGGCCGGGCTGGAGGGCGAGATTGATGCTCTGCGGCGGGATGCACAGGTGATGGAGGCGACGGCGAGCGCGGTGCTGGCGGCGCTGAAGGGCAGCGGGCGATGAGGGACGAAGCTCGAATGCGGGCTGCCGCGCCGCTGCGGCTGCGTTTGCCGGCTACTTCAGCGAATTTAGGGCCGGGATTTGACGCGGTGGCGGTGGCGCTGGACTTCTATCTGGAGATTGAGGCGGAGGCGGCAGGGGCGTTTTCAATCGATGCGACGGGTCACGACCGGGAGCGGTGTGGGCAACTGGACGACAACCTGATTCTGGGCATCTATGAGCGGCTGCTGAAGGAGAACGGCAAGGCGGTTGTGCCGCTGGCGATCCGGATGCAGAATGGGATTCCGCTGGGAATGGGGTGCGGGTCTTCAGCGGCGGGACGGCTGGCGGCGATTGCGCTGGCAGTACATTTTGGGCGGCTGGAGTGGAGCGCGAAGCAGATTCTGGAAGAGGCTTGCGCGCTGGAGGGGCATCCGGACAATGCGGCGGCCTGCTGGCTGGGCGGTTTTGTGGCTGCGGCCTGTGAGGGACGGACGGTGCATGTGGCGCACGTGTTGCCGCCGGAGGATTGGCGGGCAATTGTGGTGCTACCGGCGGACCCGCTGCCGACGAGCAAGGCAAGGGAAGTGCTGCCGCAGAGCTATTCGCGGGCAGATGCGGTGACGAACATCCAGTCGGCGGCGCTGCTGGGGCTGGCCTTTGCGCTGGGGCGTGGCGACCTGCTGCGGATGGCGATGAACGACCGGATTCATCAGCCGTATCGCGCGCCGATTTGCCCGCTGCTGCCGAGGCTTCTGCCTTTGGCCGGGAGCAACGGGATTCTGGGGGCTGCGTTGAGCGGGGCGGGGCCAGCGATGCTGGTGATTGTGGGGAGCCAGCAGAGCGTTGCGCAGGCATCGGCGGCGATCCGGGAGGCGATTGAGGGACAGATGGAAGCGGAGCTGAAGGTTTGCCGGTTCCAGGCCACCGGGGCGAGCCAGTACTTTGCGCTGCGGGGGGAGTGAAGGGAATCAAGAAGTTTGGGGGCGAGCGTTGTGGGGTGGCGAGTCAGTAACCTTGGGAGTTGAGGGGGTATCGTCCTCGTTAGTCACTGGTTTTTGATTACTCGTACCGTTACCTAAGTTTGCTTGCTATTCAATGGTCTAACCCCTAAATTCGCAGCGTGGGCAGTTCTGGGGGAGGGCTGCTCTAGCGCCCGAGGTCCTTCAAGGGATCCGGGCGCTTTTGTTTGTGCGGGACGGGCGCGTTGGGGGCCAGGGGCGGCCTGCACATTTGGCGGTGTTTGCGACTTTCAGCGGGTGAGTTGCATCCCATGAATGCGCCGTAAAAGGTAGACTCGGGAACAGGGAAAGAACGCAAGGAGGATCATGGCAGGGTTGGGAGTATTGGAAGTAAGCGATGCAACGTTCGACCAGGAGGTGCTCAAGAGCGAGCAGCCGGTACTGGTGGATTTCTGGGCCGTTTGGTGCGGTCCGTGCAAGGCGATTGCGCCGATTGTGGACAGCATCGCGGCGACGTACGCGGGCAAGCTGAAGGTGGCGAAGGTGAACGTGGACGAGAATAGCGCGACGCCGGGACGGTTTGGGATTCGCGGGATTCCGGCGCTTTTGTTCTTCAAAGGCGGCAAGGTGGCTGACCAGGTGGTTGGTTTTGTGCCGCAGGAAGTGATTAACGAGAAGATCCAGAAGCTGCTGGCGTAAACCGGCGACAGGGAAGATGGATTGAGTTGAATGAAGGCCCGGCTAGAATGCCGGGCCTTTGTTGCGTTTGCAGGGTGATTGACCGGGCGGTTTCGATTGTTCGATGGAGGGCGGAGGGATCCCACCCATCTGCGATCAAGCTGCAGATGGATGGGGCACCGAACCTTGGTGGAAGAACGATGGGTGAGAGGGCTAGTAGCCGGCGAGAGCGGCGGCGGTTGGGGCTATGGCGGAGAGGGGAGCGAGGCCGAGGCGCTTGCGGCAGTCTTCAAGCATGGCCTCAGTGCGGGTGGCGCCGACGCGGCTGACGCCGATTGCGCGGACGGCGAGGAGTGCGTCGAGGTCGCGGATGCCGCCGGCGGCCTTGACCTGGACGCTGGGTGGAGAGTGGCGGCGCATGAGTTCGAGGTCAGCGTGGGTAGCGCCAGTGGGGGCGTAACCGGTGGAGGTCTTGACCCAGTCGACGCCGATCTGGGCGCAGATTTCGCAGAGGTGGATTTTGGCGGCGTCGTCGAGATAGGCGTTCTCAAAGATGACTTTGATTTTTTGGCCGGCGTCGTGGATGAGCTGGGTGAGGGCGGCGAGTTCGGCCTGGACGTAGGGCCAGTCGCCGCTGCGGGCTTTGCTGATATTGATGACGACGTCGAGCTCCTGACCGCCGTCGGCGAGGGCCTGGCGGGCTTCAGCGAGCTTGATGGCGGTGGTGTGTCCGCCGTGGGGGAAGCCGATGGTGGTGCTGGCGTTGACGTGGGAGCCGGCGAGGACCTGGGCGCAGCGGGCGAGGGCGTAGGGCAGGATGCAGACGCTGGCTACGTCGTAACGGAGGGCCAGGGCGCAGCCGTCTTCAAGCTCCGGCGTGGTGAGGGCGGGGTTGAGCAGGGAGTGGTCAATCATCTTGGCGATGGCGAGGTAGTCGTAAGAAAGCGTCATGATATTTCTCCAGATGCAAGCGCAAACCGGGATAGGGGCGCAAACGGAATTCTACAGGAAGGGCCGAAGTGCGGCTGGGCATGGAACTGGTACACTGCGGAGTGTTCTGCGCGGTTGAAGGAATTGAGTGAGGTGTTGCCTTGAAGAACTACTCCGTACGTTGCCTGGCTTTTGCGGCTTTTGTCGTTTGTGTGATGATGGCGGGCGCGGTTGGCGCACAGCCACCTGCGTTGATGCCGATGCCGGCGCACATGGCGATGGGGCAGGGCGAGTTTGTGCTGGATGGGAGCCTGAGCGTGGGGCTGGAGGGAACAGCAGACGCACGGCTGGCGGCGGGGAAGGAGCGGTTTTTGGACACGCTCTACCGGGAGACGGGGATACCGCTGACGGGGGCCAAGCAGGCGAATTTTGTGATCAAGGTGGCTGGGGCCGGGCGCGCGGTGCAGCAACTGGGCGAGGACGAGAGCTATCACCTGGAGGTCGGGACCGGAGGCGTGCTGCTGACAGCGCCGAATGAACTGGGCGCGCTGCATGGGTTGCAGACGTTTCTGCAACTGGTGCATGCGACGCCGCAAGGGTTCAGCGTGCCGGTGGTGACGATTGACGACCAGCCGCGGTTCCCGTGGCGGGGACTGATGATCGACTCGGGGCGGCACTTTATGCCGATGAAGGTGATTACGCGGAACCTGGACGGGATGGAGGCGGTGAAGCTGAACGTGTTTCACTGGCATCTCTCCGACGACCAGGGATTTCGCGTGGAGAGCCGCGTGTTTCCGGCGTTGCAGGGGAAGGGATCGGGCGGGCATTTTTATACGCAGAAGCAGATTGGGGATGTGATCCGGTATGCGCGGGAGCGGGGGATCCGGGTGGTACCCGAGTTTGACATGCCGTGCCATACGACTTCATGGCTGGTGGGGTATCCGCAACTGGGCAGCAGCGCAGGGCCGTATGCGATCGCAGACCGGTGGGGGATCATGGATGCCGCGATGGACCCGACACGGGAGACGACGTATCAGTTTCTGGACAAATTCATCGGGGAGATGGCGGGGCTGTTTCCGGATGCATACTTTCACATTGGCGGGGATGAGTGCGACGGCAAGGAATGGAACGCGAATGCGCGGATTCAGGCGTATATGAAGGCGCACAAGCTGAAGGACAATGCGGCGCTTCAGTCATATTTTACGGCGCGGGTGCAGAAGCTGGTGGCGGGGCACCACAAGATCATGGAGGGCTGGGACGAGGTGTTGCAGCCGGAGACACCGCGGGAAGTGGTGATCCAGTCGTGGCGGGGGCAGACGGCGCTGGGGGTGGCGGCGCGGCAAGGAAATCGCACACTGCTTTCAAACGGCTATTACATCGATCTGAATCAGCCGGCCGCCGAACACTATTTGGTGGATCCGCTGGGCGGGAACAATGAGGCGCTGACGGCGGAGGAGAAGGCGCGCGTGCTGGGCGGGGAAGCGACGATGTGGGCCGAGTATGTGACCGAGGAGAACATCGACAGCCGGATCTGGCCGCGAACGGCAGCGATTGCCGAACGGCTTTGGTCGGCGGCGGAGGTGCGCGATGTGGACTCGATGTATAGCCGGTTGGGGCCTGTGTCGCAGCGGTTGCAGTACTACGGGCTGGAGCACCGGAGTGGACCGCGGGAGATGCTGGAGAGGATCGGCGGGGAAGTGATGCCGCATGCGTTGCAGGTGCTTGCAGGAGCGGTTCAACCGCCGCTGGGCTACTCGCGCGGGGGGATGAAGGAGTATCACACATGGACTGCGTTGAACCGGTTTGTGGATGCGATTGAGCCGGAAAGCGAAGCGGCGCGCAGGTTCGGTGCTGTGGCTGGCCTGATTGCGCAGGGAAAGGCGACGGCGGGCGATTGGCAGGAGGCGCGGCAGTGGCTGGTGGTTTGGCGAGATAACGATGCGCAGCTGGAGCCGTTGCTGGGAGGGTCAGATTTGACGGCGGAGCTGAAGCCGCTGTCACAGAGCTTGCGGGAGGTGGCGACCATTGGGCTGGCGGCGCTGGACGATCTGGAGAACCATCGCGTTGCCGATGCGGCGGGGTTTGCGCAGAAGATGCAGACAGTGAAGGATGCAGAGAAGCCACAGGCCGAGGTGCTGGATAAGGTTGCGCCGGCGGTGCTGTTGCTGCTGGAGGCAACGGGTCCGCGGCAGTGAGGCGCGGCGGGTGGCGGTGAGCCGGGCTGGCTAGCGGTATTTGCGCAGGACGCCGAGGACGCGGCCCTGGATGGCGACCTGGGCGGCGGGGACGTAGATGGGCTCCATTTCAATGTTGGCCGGCTGGAGGCGGACGACGCTGCCTTCTGTATAAAAGCGTTTGAGGGTGGTTTCAGAGCCGTGGACGAGGGCGACGACGATCTCGCCCTGGCGGGCAGTGCGGGTGCGCTCGACGAGGACGTAGTCGCCGTTGATGATGTGCTCGTCGCGCATGGAGTCGCCGCGGACTTCAAGGGCGAAGACGTCGCGGTTGCCGACCACGTCGTGGAGCGAGATGCTTTCAGCAGTTTCGCAGGCTTCGACGGGGCGGCCGGCAGCGATGCGGCCGGCGAGGGGCAGCCGGTCGCTGGTGCGGGTGCGGGTGCCGGGGGGCAGCACATCGATGGAGCGGCTGCGGTTATGGACGCGGTCAAGCAGGCCTTTTTTCTCGAGGTTGGTGATGTGTTTGTGGACCGTGGCCAGGCTTTTGAGGTCCATGCCGCGCGCAATCTCTTCAAAGGAAGGGGAATAGCCGTTGCGGGCGACGAAGGTTTCGAGAAAGTCGAGGATTTCTTTTTGTCTTCTTGTGACAGCCATGGGCGCATTATAGCGAATAAAGAGCGAATTGCAACAATTCTTTTTCGCCTTTCTTTCGGGAGAGGAAGCAGCAGTCTAACTGGGGACAAGGAGAGAAAAGAGCAACGAGGGGGTGGGGTCAGACGGCGAACTGGCTGCGGAAGACAGCCTTGATGTGGGCGAGGCGTTGGGTGAGGGCTTCATTTTCTTCATCGAGGCCGAGCTCGGCGGCGAGTTGGATGGCGTCATCAAAGAAGTCCTTGGCGTCGCGGTAGCAGGTATTGGCGTCGCGGAAGGAATGGGCGTCGTACATGTCGTCGTATGCCTTTTCGCCCATGGTTCTGGCATGGGCCAGGGCGGCCAGTTTGCTTTGGCGCACTTCCTGGTTCATTGGCGAGTTCACTCCCTATGGGTTCCGCTGCTGTTGGCCTCGGGGTGCATCAGGACTTTCCGTGCGAGCCTTTCAGTTTGCCCATTCTACGGACCTGCTTGTCTGCCTCGTGCTCGGCAAGGACCACCCAGCAGGCGAGGCAAGTGGGCCGGCCGTTGCGGCGGCGAGCGGTGGGGCAGCCGCAGCGCAGGCATTTCTTCTGGGGCATGGTGCGCTTCATCGTTCGCGTATGTCAGGCCCTCTTCCGCAGGTGGCAACAGCGCGACGGAATGAAGCGGGAACCGAAGCGTGCGCCCGCCGGCGGAGGAGGCGCCATGAGCCTTCATCGTACATCGACGGCTAACGGAAACGGGCGCGATTGCCGATACTCTGAGTTGATTTCCTGGATATCTCCTGTCCGCGGCGGGTGGCGGGGAGCCAGGATTTCGGGGGCGCATGATCTCACTGAAGAAGTATCTGGACACGGTTGGGAACGGCTCGCGGCAGGCCGGCGAGGCGGAGGGGGAGTTGCTGGCGGCGACGCTGGACGCCTACCGGTCGGCACTGGCGGAGATGGGCACCTGCAGCCTGGATGCGTGCCCGGGGCTGGGCACTGAATTGAAGCAGGGTCTGGGCAGGCTGGAGGCGCGGCTCAGCGGCGGGGTGACGCGGGAGGCGGTGGCAGAGACCGAGGGCGGGGTGCAGCAGCAGTTGCAGGATTGGGGCCGGCGGACGGCGAAGCACTACCGCGAGAAGGCCGGCGAGGTGAAGGAGATCCTGATCGTGATGGCGCGGACGGCCGAATCGGTGGGGGCGCGGGACCAGCGCTGCGCCGAGCAGATCGACCGGGTGACGACGCGGCTGAAGAGGATTGCCAACCTGGAGGACCTGAGCGAGATTCGCGCCTCGATTGAGAGCAGCGCGGCGGAGCTGAAGACCTCGATTGACCGGATGACGGCAGAGGGCAAGGCGGCGATTGACCAGTTGCGGGCCGAGGTGACGACGTTTCAGACGCGTCTGGACCAGGCAGAGCAGGTGGCCTCGTGCGACTCGCTGACGGGGCTGCGGAATCGTCTTTCGGTGGAGGGGCATCTGGAGCGGCGGCTTGAAGCTGGAGCATCCTTCTGCGTGGCGATCATCGACATTGACCGCTTCAAACAGGTGAACGACCGGCATGGGCACGTGGCGGGCGATGAGCTGTTGCGGCAGTTTGCCACGGAATTGAAGTCGGCCTGCCGGTCAAAGGATATTGTGGGGCGCTGGGGCGGGGACGAGTTCATCATCCTGCTGGACTGCGGGCAGGCGGAGGCCGAGGCGCAGATTGCGCGGCTGAGCGCGTGGGTGTGCGGGAGCTATAAGGTAGAGGGCAACTCCGGGCCGATTCAACTGCAGGTGGATGCATCGATTGGCCTGGCGGAGGCTCGGCCGAACGATTCATTGAAGGGGCTGATTGCGCGGTCGGACGCGGAGATGTACCGGCAAAAGGCGGCCGGGCGGGGCGAGGCGAGCCGATAGGCGGTTGGCGAACGGGCCTGTTCCGTGAGGGTTTTACGGGTTTTCTGTATTCGCCGTCACACAACAAACTAATCTTCTCCAAATGAGGACGGCTTGTTTTCTCCAACTCATCGGAGGAATCGCTTCTGTCATTTCACTCACAAAACATTGATGTCGACCCCTGCCTGAAGGAAGGTAGAGGGGAGCCGCACGTTAGCGCACGCTAAGCGGATGGATCGCGGCGGTGTGCGGATGGGGACGGCAACACAGGGGCAACGCTGAGGAGAGAAGGCAGCCATGAGGGTACTGATCGCCGAAGACGACAAGGCGCTGGGATTGTTTTTGAGCCGCGGGCTGGAGGCCGACGGGCATCGTGTGCGCGTGGCTCTGGACGGGGGAGCGGCGGTGGAAGCGTTTCGGCGCGAGATGCCGGATCTGACCATTCTTGACCTGAACATGCCGGTGAAGGACGGCGAGCAGGTGCTGAAGGAGGTGCGGGCGATCGACAGCGACCTGCCGGTGCTGGTGTTGACGGCGCGGCAGGAGGTGGACACGCGGGTTCGGTGCCTGGATCTGGGAGCCGACGACCTGATGCTGAAGCCGTTCAGCCTGCACGAGTTGAAGGCGCGCTGCCGGGCGCTGCTGCGGCGCAAGCGCGAGACCCGGCTGCAACTGCGGGCCGGCGACCTGGAGCTGGACCGGCTGGATCACACCGCGCGGCGGGCAGGCAGGCCGGTGGTGCTGACCAACAAGGAGTTTGCCCTGCTGGAGCACCTGATGCTGAATCGCGGGCAATGCATCTCGCGGGTGGATCTGCTGGACTCGGTGTGGCAGATGGAACCGGCACAGACGACCAACATTGTGGACGTGTATGTGAACTACCTGCGCCGCAAGCTGGCCGACCCGCCCCCGGGGCAGTTGATTCGGACAGTGCGCGGACAGGGCTACATGGTGCCGGCCGATGCGAGCTTTGCGCTGCCGGTTCCGCCGCTGCCGCTGGTTGAGATTCCGGGGCCGGCACTCGACGCCCGCGCGGGCAGCAGCCTGTTGAACGAACCCGTTTGATTTGAGGAGAGATGCCATGCAGCCCGTTCCGGTATTCACGCTTCCGACTATGCCACGCACCCGCACGCGGAGCGCGCTGGTGACCAGCGCCGACCGCAGCTTTCGCCAGCGGTTGGGCGAGATCTTGACCGGGCTGCGCTGGCAGGTGCGCGAGGCCTCAAGTGGCGCACAGGCCTGGGCCGAGGCCGAAGCCACGGCTCCCGAGGCGATTGTGGTCGACTCCTGGCTGCCCGATCTGGACCTGGCGGAGTTCCTGAAGGACTTTCGCAGGTACTTTCCCGGAGTGGATCTGGTGACGACGGGGGCGGCCAGTGCGGAGGAGAGCCCGCGGGGCCCGTACCGGCAGGAGTTGCTCTATGCATTGCGCCGCAGCCAGGAGACCGACACGGCAGCCTGGAACACGGCTCCTTCGCTCACCAAGCCCGAGCCGACGCGCACCCCGGTGGCCGGCGCGCGAGTGCAACCGGCCGGGCCGGATGCTGCCGATGCGGCAGGCGCCGGCCGGCATGGCCTTGCCCTTGCGGTGCCGGCTACGGAGGAGGTTGCGCTGCCGACCCGCACGCCGGTGATCTGCGAGCGGCTTCCCGAGCTTGTGGGCAATGCGGCCTGCATGCTGGAGGTGAGCCGCAGGGTGCGGCTGGTGGCGCCTCGATCGACGCCGGTGCTGATTGAAGGGCCGACGGGATCGGGGAAGGAACTGGTGGCCGAGGCGCTGCACAGGCTCTCGCTGAGAAGCCGCAAGCCGTTTGTCTCGATCAATTGCGCGGCTATTCCTGAAGCGCTGCTGGAAGCCGAGTTGTTTGGCCACACGCGGGGGGCATTTACCGGAGCGGTGCAGGGGCGGACGGGAAGGATTGAAAGCGCGGACGGCGGCACGCTGTTTCTGGACGAGATTGGAGAGATGCCGCTGGGGCTGCAGGCCAAGCTGCTGCGCTTTGTGGAGTGCGGGGAGTTGCAGCGGGTGGGCGACAACGAACATGTGAAGGTGGACGTGCGGATTGTGGCCGCGACGCACCAGGCGCTGGCGCAGCAGACGCAGGCTGGCAGCTTCCGCTCTGACTTGTATTACCGGCTGGCGGTCTTCCTGATCCGTACGCCATCGCTGGGGGAACACGCCGAGGATCTGCCGCTTCTGGTAGAGCATTTTCTGGAGCGGATGGGCCGAGAGGCGCCGGTGAAGCGCCTGGACGAGGCGGCACTGGCCAAGCTGCGCGCCCACGATTGGCCGGGGAACGTGCGCGAGCTGGAGCATGTGCTGGAGCGGGCCGCAATTCTGGCTGGCGATGAATCGGTGATGACTTCGCAGGAGATCGACTTCGGATTGCTGGTGAACTAGCCGGAAGGCAGGGCGGGGAGGACGCGAGGAGCATGGAGATTGAGACCCGTTTGAGCGACCAACTGGCCCGCTATCTGGATCTGGCGACCAGCCAGGCCAAGCTGACGGCGGCCAACATGGCCAACATCGATACCCCCGGCTACCGCACCGTGGGCATGGATTTTGAGACCGAGATGCGCGAGGCGATGAGCGGCGTGGACGCCGGTCGGCCGGCACGGCAGGTGCGGCTGAATTCGGTGGATGGACTGATTGCGCGGCCTGACGGCAATAACGTGTCGATGGACCGGGAAGGGCTGAACCTGGCCGAGGCACAACTGAAGTTCAAGACCGGGGTAGCCCTGCTGCGGCAGGAGTACCAGCGGGTGATGGATGCAATTCACGCGGACGGGAAGTGAGAAAGGCAGCTCACAGCTTCTATGTGCGGGGTGGGGAGATGGTTGCGACCGCCCGGCAGCTGGGAGCAGCAGGGATTTGACAAGAGGGCACGAGGTTGTCCGAGGTACCTCAAGCTGAGAGCTAGAAGCTGAGAGCTAAGGGCTGTTGTTGAGGAGCGGCGGGATGAATCTGTTTGGGTTGATGGACACGTCGGGCGAGGCGATGCAGGCCGAGCGGATGCGCGCCGAGGTGGTAGCCGCCAACATGGCCAATGCCGAGACGACGCACACGGCCGCGGGCGGGCCTTACCGGCGGCAGCACGTGATCTTCTCGGCCAACGCAGGAGATCCGGGGTTTCTGGATTCGCTGGCCGCGGCCTCGGGCAGCGCGGGGGCAGCAGGAACGCCCTTGCCGCAGGCAAGTTTGCCCGGCCTGGCCGAGGTGGCGCCGGGCGTGCATATAGCCGGCGTGGTGGAAGACAAAGCCTCGCCGCTGATGCGCTACGACCCGGGTCACCCGGATGCGGGGGCGGACGGGATGGTTGCGTATCCAGACATTAATCCACTCACAGAGATGGTGGACCTGATGGGGGCAACACGTGCATATGGTCTGAACAGTTCTGCCGTACAGGCCGAGAAGGGCATGATCTCCTCGGCCCTGGAGATCGCCAAGACCTAGTTGGGCAGGGTTGGCGAGGCAGGCGGGTTGGTGAGGCAGGCGAGCTCACAAGGCAGGCCGGGTTGGTGAGGCAGGCGAGCTCACAAGGCAGGCCGGTTTACGAAGCAGGCTGACTGAGGCAGAGAAAAGCGACAGACTGTTGCCCCAGAGAGGGGACTCAGGAGGATCGATGCAACCCGGAATGAATCCGATCGGCGCAACAGCTTCGGCTCTGGAGACTCCCTTCGGCGCGGGTGCGGCAGCGCGCTCGCCGGGTGGGCCTCAAGCGCCGGCGCCGTTTGCAGGCCTGTTCACCGACGCGGTGGGGCAGGTGAACCAGTTGGAGAGCCAGGCCCATGCGGCCGTGAGCGGCCTGATGACGGGCTCGGGCGTGGATGTGCATCAGGCAATGATCGCCACGGAAAAGGCCAGCATGGCGTTTGAGCTGGTTCTGGCGGTGCGCAACAAGGCCGTGCAAGCCTACCAGTCGGTGATGGGCATGCAGTTTTAGGCAGGCTGCCGGGAACCGGGAATGCGGCCCTGGGCGCAGGCGGCGACACGACCTGGGCGTGAGCGACACGATGGACCTGGGCGTGAGCGACACGATGGACCGGGGCATGAGCGACACGATGGACCCGGGAGTGAGCGGCAACACGGACCGGGGCATGAGCGGCGACACGGAACTGGACTAAGCGGCAATATGGACGGGAAAGCGGCGGGACGCGGGGACCATGGCCACCGGAACAGAGTTGGAGAAGAGCGCGCCGGGCTTGCCCGGCAAGGCTCAATGGACTGACCGGCTGGGCAGCTTATGGACCCGGGGGCGCATCCAATGGGCGGGGATGCAGCCGGCGCAGCGGGGGTGGACCCTGGCCTCGACCGGCCTGCTGGCCGTGGTGGCGGGAGGACTGCTGTGGTACACGCTGCGCACCGAGTGGCGCACGCTCTACGCAAGCCTGGATGTGGAGGACGCGCGGCAGACGGAGCAGATTCTGGTGGAGGCGCAGATTCCGTATGAAGCGACGCCGGACGGCGCCGGCATACGGGTTCCCGCAGCGCAGCTGGACAAGGCGCGGCTGGCGACGGCAGCCAAGGGTGGCCTCAAAAGCGGGCGGCTGGGATTTGAGCTCTTCGACAAACCGAACTGGGTGGGATCGGAGTTCGACGAGCAGGTGAACTATCAGCGCGCCCTGGAGGGCGAACTGGAACATACGGTCGGCTCGCTGAGCGATGTGGTGTCGGCGCGGGTTCACCTGGTGATGCCGCACGATTCGCTGTTCCGCGAGGCGGAGCGGCCGGCCAAGGCGAGTGTGGTGCTGAAGCTGCGCCACCGCACGCTGGCCGACGGGGAGCCGGAGGCGATTCGCAACCTGGTGGCCTCGGCTGTGGATGGGCTGACCCCGGACCGGGTGGTGCTGGTGGATGCGGCGGGGCACTTGCCGCTGGGACCGAAGACCGCCGAGGCGCTGCGGCTGAGCGCCGAGGAGGCGCTGGAGCAAAAACTGATTGCGACGCTGGAGCCGGTGACGGGAGCGGGCAATGTGCGCGCCTCGGTGACTCTGGACTACGATCCGGCGGCCAGCGAAGAGACGCGGGAGAGCTACGACCCGGACAAGACGGTGACGCTCTCGATGCAGCGGACCGAGCAGTCGTCGGGCGCCCAGCCGGTAGCCTCGGGAGTGCCGGGCACGGCTTCGAATGCGCCGAACTCGCAGGCGCTGCCGGTGTATCCGCAGCAGAGCACGCCGCCGCAGTCGGCCAAGACCGAGTCGGGGACCTATGGCGCATCGAAGACGGTGCGCCACGTGGTGGAGAACCCGGGCCGGGTGAGGCGGCTGACTGCGGCGATTGTGGTGAACGACAGGCTGGCACAGCCGGCATCGACGGGCAAAGCCGCGCAGTGGCAGCCGCGCTCGGCCGACGAGGTGCGCACGCTGACGGCGCTGGCCCAGGCCGCGGTGGGGTTTGACCAGGGCCGCGGCGATCTGTTGACAGTGGAAGATCTGCCGTTTGAAGAGAATCGCATGCAGCCGCCGCTGACGGCGCTGGGGCAGTTTCTGGCCACGGCCGAGGGTAAGCCGATGCTGATGAAGTACGGCGCGCTGTTGCTGGGAATGCTGCTGGTGTTGGCGTTCGGCGTGCGGCCGGCGGTGCGCCGCGCGCTGGGCCCCACGGCGGCGGAGAAAGCGGCGAGCGAAGCGGCGGCGAAGGAGTTGGCGGATCCGGCCGCGCCACAACCGCCTGCCTTGAAGCCTCCTGAGACAGCGGAAGCCGATCCGGAGCGGCAGCGCTCACAGGAGATCTTCGAGCAGGTGGCCTCGCATCTGAAGCGCGAGCCGACGCAGAGCTCACGTCTGTTGCAGAGCTGGATTCACTCCGACTAGCCCCTGGGCGGACCGGCAGGGCGTGCACACGGGCGGGGGGCGCTGAGCAGGAGTAGAAGAACGGAGAGAGGACCGGGAATCTTGGCAGAGCAGGGGAACGAGAGCGGAGCACAACGCCACCGCCTGGCGGCGAACATGAGCGGATTGCGCAAGGCCGCGATTCTTCTGGTGGCCGTGGGCGAGGAACTGGCCAAGGAGATTCTGCGCGCGCTGCCGGAGGTGGACGTGCAGCGGCTGACCGAGGAGCTGGCCGATCTGCGCGGGGTGACTCCGGAGCTTTCGGCCGAGATTCTGGAGGAGTTCTGGGAGCTGCTGGAGACGCAGAACTTCATGATTCACGGGGGCCTTGACTACGCCACCCGGCTGCTGATGGAGACCTTCGGCAAGGAACGGGCCGACGACCTGCTGATGCTGGTGCGGCGGGCGCAGGAGGCCGCGCAGGGCAACCTGGCCAAGCTGCAGCGCACCGATCCGCAGCAACTGGGCAAGCTTCTGGACTCAGAGCACCCGCAAACGATTGCGCTGGTGCTGGCCCACCTTGACCCGAAGCGGGCGTCGATGGTGCTGGACAACCTGAGCGAGGAGCACAAGGTGGTGTCGATTCAGAGACTGGCGGAGATGCGCCAGTTTTCCCCGGAGATGGCGCAGAAGGTGGCGCACATTCTGCACCGGCGTCTGGAGAGCGTGGGCGACACGGCGCGCAAAAGCTACTCCGGCTTCAAGGCGGTGGCGGATCTGTTGAACCGGCTGAACGCCGAGGAGTCAAAGAAGATTCTGGAGACGATTGAGGACGGGCAGCCGGAGCTGGCGTTGAGCATCCGGAACCTGATGTTCACGTTTGAGGACCTGGTGACGGTGCCGCCGGCAACGATCCGCGAGATTGTCTCGGGCGTGGACAAGCGGCAACTGGCGCTGGCCCTGCGCGGCGCCAATGATGAATTGCGGGCGCAGATCTTCAAGTCAATGAGCTCGCGGGCCGTGGAGATGCTGAAGGAAGACATGGAAGTTCTGGGCCCGGTGCGGTCGCGGGAAGTGGCGCAGGCGCAGCAGGAGATTCTGAACCTGGCCAGGCGATTGGAAGCCGAGGGCAAGGTGGTGTTGAAGCTCGAGACCGGGGACGAGATGCTGGCGTAGACGAACAGGGAATAAGGGCCAGGGAGCAGGGAGTCGTCCGACGGTAGCTCGGAGAACAGACCTTAGACAAGTTGCATCGGCGAAGAGGGGATGCGGAAACGAATGGGCTCGGTGGGCGAGATTGAGATCTTTCAGTATCCGGGCACTTCGGAGGATCCTGAAGCGGCGTGGGAGGGAGGCGCCGCGTCTGCGGAGGCCGAGGAGAGTCCGAGCCCGGACAGCGTGAAGGAAGCCGCGGACCGGGACCTCGAGGTGCACTTGCGTGCCGAGTTCGAACAGCGGATGGCCGAGGAGGCGCGGCGCGCCTTTGAGGCCGGCCGCGAGCGGGGCAGGCAGGAGGGACGCCAGGCGGAGCACGAAGCGCAGGCAGCGACCGAGGCCGAGCGGCAAGAGCGCCGGCGGGGCCAGGCGGCGGGATGGATGGAGAGCTTTACCGAGGCGCGCGACCGGTTTCTGGAGCGGGTGGAGCAGGAGGTGGTGATGCTGGCGCTGGCGGTGGCGGCGCGGATTCTGCGTCGCGAGGCGCAGATGGATCCGCTGCTGCTGACGGGCGCGGTGCGTGTGGCGCTGGGCCAGTTGGCCGCGACGACGGAGGTGCGGCTGCGGGTTCCCGCCGACGATCTGGAGCTTTGGGCCGAGGCGATCAAGCTGCTGCCGAACCTGGCCGTGAAACCGATTCTGGTGGCGGGCGAAGGGATGCGGCTGGGCGACTGCGAGATTGAGGCGGGGGTGGGATCGGTGGACCTGGGGATTCGGGCCCAGTTGGGCGAGATTGAGCGCGGGTTCTTCGACCGGGCGCGCGGGGTGGCGAAGGCGCCGGCGACGAACCGGGAAGGGGCGGCGGAAGCAGGCCGCGAGGAGCGCCGATGAGCGCGGCGAGGCAGGGGCAACTGGACCGCTACTTTGCCCGTCTGGAACGGGGGCAGCCCTGGCGATGGCGGGGAAAGGTGCTTGAGTCAGTGGGACAGACGATTGAGTCGGCCGGGCCTCCGGCCTCAGTGGGCGAGTGCTGCGAGATCGAGGACCGGCTGGGGATGCCGCACCTGGCGGAGGTGATCGGGTTTCGCGGGTCGAATGTGCTGTCGATGCCGGTGGAGAGCACGGAGGGGGTTCGGTTTGGCGATCCGGTTTGGGCGCTGGGGGTGCGGCCGGAGATCGAGGTGGGTCCGGGGCTGATGGGCAGGGTGTTGAATGCCCTGGGCGAGCCGATCGACGAGAGGCGCCCCCCGGCGCCTGCCGAGGCGCTGCCTCTGGAGGGAGTGGTGAGGGCTCCGTTGGACCGGGCTCCGATTCGTTTGCCTCTGGGCACGGGGATCCGCGTTCTGGACGCGCTGCTGACGGTGGGCCGGGGGCAGAGGGTGGGCATCTTTGGCGGTTCCGGGGTGGGCAAGAGCACGCTGATCGGCATGATGACGCGCAACACGGAGGCGGATGTCACGGTGGTGGGGCTGGTGGGCGAGCGGGGGCGCGAGGTGGGCGAGTTTCTGGAAGACGCGCTGGGCGAGGAGGGGCGGGCGCGTTCGGTGGTGGTGGTTTCAACCTCGGACCAGTCGCCGCTTCTGCGTATGCGAGCGGCACTGGCGGCAACGACGGTAGCCGAGTACTTTGCCGCGGAGGGTAAGCATGTGCTGCTGGTTCTGGACTCACTGACGCGGTTTGCGATGGCGGCGCGGGAGATTGGGCTGGCGGCCGGGGAGCCTCCAACGGCCAAGGGGTATACGCCCTCGGTATTTACCCGGCTGGCGAAGCTGGTGGAGCGGACGGGGCAGTTCCGGGTGGGCTCGATTACAGCGTTCTATACGGTGCTGATGGAGGGCGACGACCAGCAGGACCCGCTGGTGGACGCGGTGCGGTCGCTTCTGGATGGGCATGTGGTGTTGTCGCGGGAGCTGGCGGCCGAGGGCTGGTATCCGCCGATCGAGGTGCTGGACTCGATCAGCCGGCTGATGCCGGCGGTGACCGAGCCCGGGCATCGCGAACAGGCGGCTCTGCTGCGGCGGCTGATGGCGGTGTACGCACGATCGGAGGACCTGGTGCGCATTGGCGCCTACAAGCCGGGCGCGGATCTGGATCTGGACCGGGCGCTGCGGGCGCGGGGAGCGATGCGAGCCTTTATGACGCAGGAGGTGGGCGAGCAGGTTCGCTTTGCCGACTGCCTGCGGCGGCTGGCCGAGCTGGCCGGGGAGGTTTAGGCGATGGCCGTCTCGCGCGCGTTGCGCCGCCTGCTGCGCATTCGCAATCTGGAAGAGGAGCAGAGCCGGCTGCTGGTGGAGTCGGCGCTGGTGGAGCTGCGCCGGCTGGAACACGCGCTGAGCGCAACTGTGGAGCGGGCGCGGCGCGGCCGCGGCTGGATCACGCTTAGCGCGCGCAACGGCGAGTTGCCAGACCGTGTGGCAGGCGTGACCGAAACGCAGATTGCGAAGGCGCAGGCTATCGCGTTGACGCCGCGGATTGCCGAGGCCGAGGTGGAGGTGGCGGATCTGCGCGAGGAGTTCCTGCGGAGGCGCGTGGAGCGGCGTCAGGCCGAGACCCTGATTGAGGAGACCGAGGCGCTGGATGCCGTGGAGGCAGCGCGACACAGACAGCAGACGCTGGACGACTGGTATGGCGGCCGGCTGCACGGCGAAGAAGCCACAGCCACGCGGCACGAGCAGACAGGGCCGCGGGGCGGTAAAGGCGGTGGAACCGGGGCAGTGTCAGGCGCGCCCGAGGCGAAGGAACCTTGAGAGAAAATCCATGGGGGATTCCGGGGGTTTCCCGAAATGGATGCGGGGGTTCCAAATTCCTGACATTGCTCTAACCCGTTCCTCATCCTCTTTGGCCACCCATCTGCTCGTCTTTCCCGCATGACTGCTTCCACCTCAATCCAACCTGGGCATGCGGGTGTTGCTGGGCATGCGGGTGTTGCTGGGCACGTGGGTGCTGCTGGGAATGTGGGCGTTGCTGGCCCTGTGGGTGTTGTTGGGCGAGTGGGAGTTTCCGGGCAGGTTGGAGTTTCAGAACAAGTGGGCGTTACCGGGCATGCGGGTTTTGCCGCGCGTGAGGGTGCTCCAGTTCCGGAGGGCGCAGGGCAGGGTGGTGGGGAGTTGGGGCGGGCGGTTTGGAGTGAGAGAAGAAGTGCGTCGCGGCAGCCGGCCGGGGAGAGCTTTGGGGCTGCATGGCAGAGGTTACTGGCTTCAATGGGAACGGGCGGGTTGAGAGCGGACGGGGCGATGGGAGGAGATCTCCTCGAAGCCGGTCTGGTTGCGAGAACGGGAGGCGTTGCGGCTCAAGGCAAGGTGGAGGAAGGCGGGACGGCTGCGCTTATACGCGCATCGGGGCGCACGACTGGAAGCGCAACCGGAGGCGCATTGGGGAGCAACTTCAGGAGCGCGGGAGGGCTTGGGAGGGAGTCTTTCCCTGGCGGTCGAATGACCGTTGCCCGAGGTCCTTCAGCAGGTGGGGGAGGATGGGCGGCGCAGCGAGCGGAGGTGGGGCAACTCCGTCGCGCGGGGAAAACGGTTGCGACGGGCGAGATGCGCGGGGCCGCAACGGCTCCGCACTTGAGCAATGCCGGGTGGCGGAACATCGTGCCATTGCCGCAGCCGGCGGCGACACCGGCAAAGACGGCAGCACCGGGCCGTTCAAACGATGGAATTGCGGAGATGGAGCATGCCCGGGTGGCGAGCGAGACGGCGAGTCCGGCACAGAGGCCGGAGACAGCAGAACAGCCAGTTGGCACGCCGGCGTGGACTCCCGGGGTTGCGGTTGCTCCGTTGAATTCCGGCAACGCAGCGCCGCTTGAGACCGGACTTTCCCATGCTGCGGCTGCAGAGAGCGATGCGGCCGGGGCCGTGAACACGCAGGCAGGATCGAGCGCACAGGCGGCGAGTGGGGCAAGGAGTCAGGGGAGTGGCTGGAGCGTGGCAAGCGGGAAGGGGCTGGTGTCTGCGAAGAGCGTGCCGGATTTGGCCTTGCGCGGGCAAAACAGATCCTCGTCGCCGGGGTTGGAAAGCAGCAGGAGGGAGGACGCGTCCAACGGGACAGAGCGAGACCTGAAGGTGAGCCGAACCGGTGAGGTTCGACCGGTGACGAGGTCACAGGCCAGGGAAGGGACAAGCGATCTGCCGACAGGCGCGAGCGCACGCAGCGAGAGGGCAGAGGCGCAACCTAGAACCGATGCGCCCGCACCGACACAGGAAAAGGAAACTGAGCCGGAAGGTGGCGCGGGGTTGAGCGAGGGAATGAGGCAGGCGGCCGGCACGGAACCGCTGAGGGCGACAGCAACAACGCAGGCCGGGGGTGGATTGCAGGCCGAGGCTGGCCGGCTGACGGCAACCGAGAGGCCGGCGATCACGGCGCCGCTTCCTGCGCTGGAGCAGGCTGCAGCGGCGCCCCATGCCTCTGAGTTGCAATCAAGGTTATCGCCCCGGGTTTCGATGAACGCAGGCAAGGCTGGCGCGGCCGGCAAGGAGAGTGGCGCGGGGCTGGGGCTTCACGCAGGACATGCAGAGGCGTCAGGGAGCCTGATTGCCCATGGAAGCGGGCTTGTGAGGAACCAGCCGGGAACGGAGGGGCAGGACGGGGCTAATCCGGGATTGGCGCGGGATCTGGCTGGGATGCGTGCGAATGCTCCGGGGTCAAATGGAGCAGCGGAGCCGCCGCGTGGAGCATCTGGAGCGCCGGGCGCGCACGACTCATTTGCCGCACTGGACGCGGAGGCTGGGGCGGGGGGTCCGAGCTGGATTCATGCCGGGGCGCATCGAGCGGAGGCGGGATTCCAGGATCCGGCTCTGGGCTGGGTGGGTGTGCGGGCGGATGCAAGTGGTGGCAGCATCCACGCCTCGCTTGTGCCGGCATCAGCGGATGCAGCGGTGGCGTTGGGTGGCCAGATGGCGGGGCTGAGCGCGCACCTGGCGGAGCGACATACGCAGGTGGAGACGCTGACGGTGGCCAGGCCAGAGGGGCAGGGGCGAGAGGCGGGCATGACCCAGAGCGGCAACGAGGGGACGCATCAGGGAAGCGGACAGGGATCCGGACAGGGATACGGGGATGGTTCAGGGCCGGGCCGGCAGGTGGTCGAGCGGGCAGAGGCTGTGCTTGAGAGGGCGGTGCAGACCGGGGACTCGCGCTTGAACTCGATGGCAAGGGATGTGAGCTATGCGGGAGCGCCGTTGGGAGGCACGCACATATCGGTGATGGCCTGAGGCAGTGCAGCAGACGGCAATGACTGAATCACAGCACGAGGACGAGGGAAAGGGAGGGAACATGGGAGCGGCGACATCGGGAATCTGGAGTCATCACGGGGCCAGCGCGCAGGCATTGCCAAGCGCGAAGGCGAGTCCTATGACGGGGCCGGCAGGCGGCACAGGCGGAACGTCGGGGACCGGCGGCGGCAGCAAGACGGCCAGCAGCACGGCCGCGATTTCGGCCAACGACTTTCTCACGCTTCTGGTGACGGAGATGCAGAATCAGGATCCGACCGCAAGCACCGACCCGAACGAGTACATCAACCAACTGGTGAATGTGAACAGTCTGGAGCAGTTGATTTCAATCAATCAGAATCTATCGACGGCGCTGGGGGTGTCGAGCAGCAGTTCCGCGGCGAGTGCGTCGACGACGGGGACGAACGCAGGCAGCGCGACTTCGGCTGCCCATGGCGCATCGAGTGGGACAGCACAGAGTGGACCAGCGCAGGCAGCAACGCACAAGGGCAAGGTTGCGGCAGGAATAGAGGCGTTCGCTGGAGGCGCGAACCCTGCGAGCCCGGCAACGGCGGTTTCCGGTGCAACCAAGCGAACCGCGGGCAATCTTAGCATTCCGGCGGCTGCGCCGGCTTCAGAGCGCGTGGCGCAATCGCTGAACGGCAGGCACGCGGCACGGCAGATGAGCAGGCAGGGATCTATGGCGGGCCGATAGGGGCCCGGAGAACTCGTTCACCCGCCGGAGCCCTGGGCAGGCGGCAACCGCAGAGAGCAGAACAGGAGAGCAATCATGGCAAGTTTCTTTATTCCGCTGACGGGGCTTGAATCGGATTCGACGGCTCTGAATACCATCGCCAACGATTTGTCGAACATGAACACGACCGCGTTCAAGGCACAGACAACCAACTTTGCCGACTTGTTTTATCAGCAGATTGGTTCAACGGGAGCGGGGAATCCGATCCAGGTGGGAGCGGGTGTGCAGGTTGCGGCGAATGAGACGCAGTTCACACAGGGCTCGATTAACACCACGGGCAACGCCACGGACGTGGCGCTGAACGGCAACGGCTTTTTTGTGGTCAGTAATGGACTGACGGATGAATACAGCCGGGCGGGGGACTTCTCACTGAAATCGACGGGGGACCTGGTGACCTCGAGCGGGTTGAATGTGATGGGCTATCCGGCGGTGAACGGAGTGGTGAACACCAGCTCGCCGCTGACGGCGATCAACATTCCGGTGGGGCAGGTGCAGCAGCCGAATGCGACCGCAAACCTGAACATGACCGCGAACCTGGACTCGACAGACAGCGGGACGGCATTTCCGGCGCAGGTGACGGTGTATGACTCGCTGGGCGTAAGCCATGTGGTGACGGTGACGTATACGCCTACGGGCACCAACACGTGGAGCTATTCGGCAGAGATTCCGGCAGGGGATTTCACATCGGGCACCTCGACGGCTGTGACGGGGACGATGACGTTTGGCCCGACGGGGACGCTGGTCTCGATTACGCCGACGGGTGGAGTGGCAACACCGGTAGGGACCGGGGCGGGGAGTGTGTCCTCGATAGCGCTCGGGTTCAAGGGGCTGGCGGATGGCGCCAATGACCTGAGCATGAGCTGGAACCTGTTGGGGACCAGCGGCACGCCGACGATCAGCCAGGTGGACACGGCGAGTGCGGTATCAGCGACGACGCAGGACGGATACCCGAGCGGGCAGTATCAGAGTTTCTCAATCAGTTCAGACGGCACGGTGACGGCGACCTACTCGAATGGGCAGGAGCAGGCGGTGGGCCAGGTGGCGCTGGCGAACGTGGCCAATGTGCAGGGCTTGCAGATGCTGGGCGATGGGGATTACGCCACGACGCTGTCAAGCGGGACGGCGGCGGTGGCGACCTCAGGGGCTTCGGGACTGGGGACGATGCAGGACGGAGCTTTGGAGGAGTCGAACGTGAACATCTCGGCTGAGTTCTCTGACCTGATTATTGCGCAGCGGGCGTTTGAGGCGAACTCGAAGGCAGTGACGACGTTTGATACGGTGACGCAGGAGACGATCAATATGATTCACTGAGGCTGAGCCGGGCGGCTTTCGGGCCGCCCGATTTTTTAGCGGGGGCGGACTTCAATGAACAGTCCTTTGCCGCGGGCTAACTCCTTGCCGTGCGCGTTGAGGATGCGGGCATCCGTGAAATGCTTGCGGCCTTCGCTGCTGAGGATGCGGCCTTCAAGGCGGATGGGTTCGCCGGAGGGGACGGGGCGGAGGTAGTCGGTTTCGAGGTGGCGGGTCATGGCGCTGAGACCGCGGGCACGGAGGACCTTGCTCATGGTCTCGTCGAGGAGGGTGGCGATGATGCCGCCATGCAGGTAGCCGGGATGGCCGTCGAAGCCGGAGGGGATGGTGGCCAAGCAGACGACGGAAGCATCGTCGGCGAGGAGGAACTCGAGGTGAAGGCCGGCGGGGTTGGCGGGGCCGCAGCCGAAGCAGCGGTTCTGGGCAGCGTGGGCGAGCGGGGTGAGGTGTTCGTGCTTGTCGGTCATGCTTCGCTGCTCCACGATTCGTTGGCGAGGACACTCTGGTAGAGGTCACGATCGACGTTGCCGCCGGTGAGGATGAGGCCGATGCGCATGCCGGCGAGTGAGTCTTGCTCGTGGAGGGCGGCGGCGAGAGTGGCAGCTCCTGCGCCTTCGGCGAGGTTGTGGGTGTCCTGGTAGTAGGCGCGCATGGCGTGGGCGATTTCTGCGTCAGAGACCTCTGCGATGCGGGAGACGTTTTGCCAGATGGCTTCCATGGCCAGTGCGTTGGGCTTGCGGCAGGCGAGCCCGTCGGCGATTGCGGAGACTGAAGGGGCCTCAATGACTTTGCGGGCTTTGAAGCTGAGGGAGTAAGAGGGCGACGCAGCGGAGACTACGCCGACGATTTCAGTGGTGAGCGAGAGGGCGTTACGCGCGGCGGCAATGCCGCAGATGGACGAGCCGAGGCCGATGGGGACGTAGACGCGGGCGAGCGGTGGGGCGGCCTGAAAGAACTCGAGGGCATAGGTGGCAGTGCCCATGACGAGGCGCTCGTGAAAGGATTCGGCGAGGAAGTAGCCGCGCTCGGCGGCGAGGGAGTGGGCGAACTCGATGGACTCCTGAAAGTCGCGGCCGTGCTGGACGAGTTCGACGCCCTGGGCGAGCATGGCGCGGTTTTTTTCGCGGCTGTTGCCCTTGGGGACGACGATGAGGGCTTTGAGGCCGAAGAGCCGCGCGGCAAAGCCGACGCCCTGGCCGTGGTTGCCACGGGTGGCGGCGACGACGCCCTCGAGAGCGGGCTGGGTCTGCTTGAGCCAGTGGAGGTAGACAATCGCTCCGCGGAGCTTGAAGGCGCCGACGGGGGTGTGGTTCTCGTGTTTGATCCAGGCTTCGACGGGGGGCTGGTTGGGCGACGAGAGGCACTGGTTGATGAGCGGCCATGAGTACTGGGGGGTGGGCGGCATGTGGCGATAGACGAGCTGCTGGGCTTCGCGGATCTGGGCCAGGGAGGGAAGCTGCATGGAGACAGGATACTTGGTTTCGCGGCGTACCTGCGGGTTGCAGGGCCGGCGGTAGACTGGAGAGCATGGCGGCTTGCGGGTTGATTCCTGGGCTCGTTCTCGGACGGCGGGGCGGTTGGGGCGGGCTTGCGGCGTTCGTTCTTTGGGCTTTGTGTGCATTCGCCGGTTTGGGAGGCTGCCGAGGGAAGGGCGAACTGACGCCGCAGCAGGCGGAGGGCAAGCATCTGTACGAGGGGCGGTGCGCGCACTGCCATGAGGAGAACGACCTGGCGCTGAAGAAGGTTCCTCCGGATTTGCATGGGGTGTTTGAGCACAAGACGCTGCCGAGCGGAATTGCGGCGACGGATGAGGCGGTAAGGCGGAATGTGCTGGTGGGCCGGGGGATGATGCCGGGATTCAACGGGCGATTCAGCGAGGAGCAGATGGGGGCGCTGCTGGCATATCTGCATACCGGGCTGCGGTAAAGGGGCAGTGAGGGTTCCGGCGGCTGGTGTGATTGGAATCACGGTATACTTGAGATTGCCATGGCATCCGAGAAAACTTTTTACCTTGAGACCTTCGGCTGCCAGATGAATGCCCATGACTCTGAAAAGGTTATTGGCACATTGGAGCAGCAGGGCTACCGGCAGGTAGAGAACGAAGAAGATGCCGGACTCATCCTCTACAACACCTGCTCGATCCGGGACAAGGCGGAGCAGAAGGTATTCAATCGCCTGAACGACTATAAGAAGCTGCACAAGGCGGGGAAGCGCTTTGGCGTGCTGGGGTGTGTGGCGCAGCAGGAAGGCGAGAAGATCTTTGAGCGTGCGCCGTATGTTTCGCTGGTTTCAGGATCGGCGTCGTACCGCAAGCTGCCGGAGATGCTGACGCGGCTGGAAGCGGGCGAGACACGGATCACAGGGCTGGACGACCGGCAGACGGACGAGGCCTTCGAGACTGAGTTCACTTCGCGAAAGAATCCTTACCGGGGCTACATCACCATTATTGAGGGCTGCGACAAGTTTTGCGCTTACTGCGTGGTACCGTACACGCGGGGCATAGAGCGGAGCCGGACCTCGACCTCCGTGCTGGCAGAGGCGCGGCGGATCGTCGACCTGGGCTATACGGAGATTCAACTGCTGGGCCAGAACGTGAACAGCTACCGGGACCCGGAAGGGAAGCGAAGTTTCGCGGAACTGCTGGCGGCAGTGGGCGAGGTGACGGGGATTCGTCGGGTGCGGTTTATGACCAGCCACCCGAGGCATTTCACGAAGGACATTGTGGAGGCGATCGACGTTGTGCCGACGCTCTGCGATCACGTACATCTGCCGGTGCAGTCGGGGTCGTCGAGGATTTTGAAGGCGATGAACCGCGAGTACACGGTGGAGTGGTACCTGGAACGGATTGCGTGGATCAAGGCGGCGCGGCGGGAGATCTCGCTGTCGACGGACATTATTGTGGGCTTTCCTGGGGAGACGGCGGACGACTTTATCCAGACGATGGACCTGCTGGGGAAGGTGGAGTACGACTGCGTATTCGGGTTCAACTATTCGGCGCGGCCCAATACGCCGGCGCTGACGATGATCGACTCGATCCCGGATGTGGAAAAGGCGCACAGGCTTCAAGTGTTGCTTGACCGTCAGCGGGAGATTCAAAGGGTGAACTACGCGAGGCATTTGGGCCAGGTGATGGAAGTGATGGTTGAGGGCCAGCACCCGGCGCGGGGGCAGGTGGCGGGACGCAGCAGCCAGAACAAGCCAGTGAACTTTACCTGCGCCCAGCCGATTGCTCCGGCGCCGGGCAGTTACCAGCAGGTGAGAATTACCGGGACGCACCCGAACAGCCTGGTGGGCGAATCGGTCTAATATAGAGGCGAGTGCGGGAAAGGGAAGCCATGGATGTCGAGGTGAGGATACGCGGCCTGATGATGGACCCGGCGACGAATATGCCGATCGTGGTGCTGAAGGATATGGCAAGCGATACGGTGATGCCGATCTGGGTGGGGATCTTTGAGGCCAACGCGATCGCCATCGAGATAGAGAAGGTGGCGGTGCCGCGTCCGATGACCCACGACCTGACGAGGAATCTGATTCGGCACTTGAATGCTCAACTGGAACGCGTAGTGATTAATGAACTTAAAGACGATACCTTCTTTGCGGTGTTGTGGCTTCGGCAGGGGGAAGAGCCGCTGACGATTGATGCGCGGCCATCGGACGCGATTGCGCTGGCGCTGCGGGCAGACTGCCCGATTTTTGTGACGGAGCAGGTGTTGCAGTCGGCCAAGCTGAGCACGACCGGGCCGCCGGACCCGACGGCGGAGCAGTTGCGTGGGTGGCTCGAAGGGCTGAATGACGAGGATCTTGGCCGCTACAAGATGTAACGAGTCGAGGGACATGGGAGCCGATTGACAGTGGAGTCGGCTGGGCGCTAGGATTTCGCCATTGCGGTTGAAGTTCCCCCCGAGCGCAGCGGTCGGTTTCAAGACTGGCGGCAGACGCTTGATTCAATGAAGCATAGTCGCAGGCAGAACCTGCTTTGACCCGGTGTACGGTTGCCCGGAGGCGGGCTATTCCTGACCATCTAAAGAAGCTCCCAAACTGAATTTGGCAAAAGAACGGAACAACGAGAGGTCGTCGATGTCTGAAAAGAGCACGCTTCGGCTGAGTGCCGGGCAAGTGGATGAGTACCGGCGCGAGGGATATGTCTTGTATGACGATGCCGTCTTTCCGCAGGCGAAGTTCGATGCGCTGAAGGCGCACTTTGAAGAGGAACTGGCGCTTCTGCCCGCAGATGTGAGGCCGGAGTCGATGGATGTTCCGCACTTCTCCGACACGAAGCTGTTTGAGTGGCTGATGAGCGACGAGATTCTTGACCTGGTGGAACCGATCATCGGGCCGGATATTGCGTTGTTCTCAAGCCACTTTATCTGCAAGCCGAAGGGCAATGGGAAGCGGGCGCCGTGGCACGAGGACAGCTTTTACTGGTCGCACATGCTGAGCCCGATGGAAGTGGTGACGGTGTGGCTGGCGATTGACCGGAGTACGCGGGAAAACGGGGCAATGGTGGTGATTCCGCGGACGCTCAATGGAACCAGCGAGCATGAGGAAGTGGACCCGACGCTGAATGTGTTGCCCTGGGAGATCAAGCGGCGGCCGATTGACGACGGCAAGGCAGTAACGATTGAGCTGGAGATGAATCACGCCAGCCTGCACGACGGGCGGCTGCTGCACGGCAGTCCGGCGAACACGAGCGACCAGCGGCGTTGCGGCTACACGATGCGGTATATGCCGACGAGCGTGAAGCTGAGCGAAGAGGCTTCCGCGGTGCACAACATCTATCTCTGCCGGGGCAAGGACAAGGCAGGGAACCGGTACGCGGACCCGAACAAGAGCTATGACGAGCTGGCGCGGTATCGCCGGCGGAGCGGCACCGGACATTGAGATTTTTGCTCAGCCGCCTGGCGTCAGATGAGCTGGTTTAACGCAGGCCCTCACGATAGAACCGGACGAAAGGTAGATTCCCCTATGCATGAAACATTGCTTGAGACAGCCAACGGAACGTACCGCTGGCACGAAAACTGGATTACGGTTCCTGAACTGGACGCGCGGCCTGTGAACGGGCGCACACACGGAGCGGCCGTTGGCAAGAACGGCCACATCTATATCTTTCACCAGGCGGTTCCGGGGATGCTGGTGTATGACTCGGCGGGAACGCGGTTAGCGAGCTGGGGAAACTATCCTGGCGCGCACGGGCTGACGCTGGTTGAGGAGCAGGGAACGGAGTTTCTCTGGCTGACGGATCAGGACCGGCTGGCGGTGGAAAAAGTGACGACGGATGGGAAGGTGGTGCAGTCGATTGCGGCGCCGCCGTATGCGGCCAGCGAGTCGTATGTGCCGACGTGGGTGGCGGTGAATGAAGTGCGCCACGGCGGGAACGGCGATGTGTGGGTTGCCGATGGATACGGGGCCGGCAAGGTGAGCCGGTACGATGCGGCAGGGAACTGGCTGGCCACGATTGACGGGACCGAGGGCGGCGGGCGGTTCAACTGCCCGCACGGAATCTGGTTCGACAGCCGCAAGCGACCGCTGGAACTGTGGGTTGCGGACCGGGGGAACCATCGCGTGCAGGTGTATAGCGCTGAGGGCAAATACATTAAGACCTTTGGCGAGGGGTTTTTGACCAGCCCGGATTGCTTCGCGGTGGATGGGGAGCAGGTGATTGTTCCGGAGCTGTTTGGACGGGTGACGATTCTGGACGGCGAGGATGGGTTGGTGTGCCACCTGGGCCAGCATGAGGCAGTTTGCAACGAGACGGCGTGGCCGAATGAAACGAAGCTGATTCCAGGCAAGTTCAACAGCCCGCATGGGGCGACGGCGGACGCCCATCACAATCTCTTTGTGGTGGAATGGCGCATTGGCGGGCGGGTGATCAAGCTGGAGCGGGTGAAGTAGGGCCGTACGGAGCGCCAGCGGAGCGGAGACAGGCATGAGCAGGTTCCAGCTTTCGGAGGAGCAACGGGAGTTCTATCGGGAGCAGGGGTATCTGCTTGGTTTGCCAGCGATTTATACCACTGCGGAGATGACGCGGATCAATGCGGAGCTGCCGCAACTGCTGGCGTTGCTGGAGCCGGGCGAGACGGCCAAGGACATCCGGGAGTGGCACGAGGCCAGCATCTATCTCTATGAGATGGTGATGAATGCGAAGATTCATGACCTGGTGGAGGGGGTGCTGGGGCCGAACTTCTATTGCTGGGCGAGCAGCTTTTTTATCAAGGAGCCGCACAGCGACTCGACCGTTGGCTGGCACCAGGATGCCTACTATTGGCCGATGGCGCCGCATCACACGGTGACGGTTTGGCTGGCCTTCGACGATGTGGACGGCGAGAACGGGGCGATGCGGGTGGTACCGGGGTCGCACCTGGCTGGGCTGATGAAGCACCAACGGTCGACAGAAACCACCTCGATTCTGACACTGGAGCTGGAAACTGGAAGTTTCAGCGAGGCCGAGGCAGTTCAGTTCAAGCTGAAGGCCGGGGAAGTTTCGTTGCACGACGACCGAATTGTGCACAGCTCGCCGGCGAACCCCTCGGCGCGGCGAAGGGCGGGGTTGACGCTGCGGTATTCGGGGACCGAGGTGAAGAACGACATGGCTGTGAATCCTAACTTCAAGGCGTACCTTTGCCGGGGCGTGGATGAGTTCCACCTGAACCCTGTGGGCAAGCCGCCGACGCAACGGTTTGGGCGGCCGACGTTTAAGGCGGTGAGCAATGAGGAAGCTGGGGTTGATCCGGTAGTGATGGGATAGGGACGTGGGGAGTGGCGGAATGCGTATTCGAAGGAGGGGAGGCTCCGGGAGCGGGTTTCCAAGTGGCTCTTCGATGGTGGCGATGTTAACTGTACAGAATATCTGTTATCGGACATTAGAGATACTTCTCCCGGATTTGGCACAGAGGCTGCGTAGAGCTGTTTCCTGCTGAAAAGACTCGACTTTCCCCCCGCTCGTGGTATATAAAGCATCCCGCAGGTGAAACCACATTTCTTTATGGATGGAGCAGACGTGAGCCCTTCACTAGATCGTCGCAGTTTTCTGATTGCAAGCGGGTTGACGGCCCTGGCCTCAGCCCGGGCGTTTGGCGCCAACGAAACTTTACGCATTGGGGTTCTGGGAGCGGGCGGCCGTATGACCCGCGGGCTGCTGGAGGCTGCCGACAAGACGTCAGTTCCCTTCCAGATTGCGGCGGTCAGCGACGTGTATGGGCCGCGGCGGGATGAGGTGGTGCGACGCTCGGGCGGGACGGCGACAGCGCACGTGGACTATCACGAAGTGCTGGACAGCAAGGAGATCGACGCGGTTCTGATTGCCTCGCCGGACCATTGGCATGTTCCGATGGCGGTGGATGCCGTAAAGGCGGGTAAGGATGTTTACCTGGAAAAGCCGGTGACGCACACCATTGAGGAAGGCGCGGTGCTGACCAAGGCGGTGCGTGGGAGCAAGCAGATTTTGCAGTGCGGGATGCAGCAGCGAAGCTGGACACACTTCCGCGAGGCGGTTGCGCTGATCCAGGGCGGCGCCCTGGGACGGGTTACGCAGGTGCGGACCTACTGGTGGCAGAACTATAACAGCTACCTACCCAGGCCGATCGATACGCAGGCGCTGGACTGGAAGATGTGGCTGGGGAATGCCCCGATGCAGGCGTATAGCGACGAGAAGTTTGCCCGGTGGCGGTGGTTTTGGAACTTTGGCGGCGGGGCAATGACGGACCTGTTTGCGCACTGGATTGACGTGGTGCACTGGGCGATGAAGGCGGACACGCCGAAGACGGCGATGATGCTGGGCGACAAGTATGTGTATGAGCAGTGGGACTGCCCGGACACGATTCAGGCGGCCTTCCGGTATCCGGGATTCGACGTGGTCTACGAGGGGATGATGAGCTCGTCCATTGACGATGGGGGGCTGGAATTCCGCGGGACGGAGGCGACGCTGAAGCTGGATCGCGGCGGGTTCAGCCTGCACCGCGAGGGGGTTCAGGGGCAGCAGAACCCGGTTGCGAGCGGGCACAGTTTCAAGGATGGGACCATCGAGCATATGGATAACTTCTTTGAATGCATCAAGTCGCGGAAGGATCCGAATGCGCCGGTTGAAGCGGGCGTAGCAGCGGCGCGGGCCGGGCAGTTGGGCAATCTGGCGTATAAGAACGGCGGCCAGACGAGCTGGCCGCCGAAGGGTGCTGCGTAGCCCTTAAGCGATGGGTTCGAAGCGGGCCTGGAAGAAGCGAAGGTACTTGGGCTCGTAGGTCATGCGGAGGCCGCGGATGTTGTCGCGGTCTGCGAAGACTGACTCGACGGACTCAGCGACGACGTCCATGTGGGCCTGGGTGTAAACGCGGCGCGGGATGGTGAGGCGGACGAGCTCAAGCCGGGGCTTGTTGTCTTCGCCGGTCTCCTTATTGCGGCCGGCGGAGACGATGCCGCGCTCCATGCTGCGGACGCCGGAGTCAAGATAGAGGGCTGCGGCAAGGGTCTGGGCCGTGTACTGCTCCTGCGGGATGTGGGGCAGGAAGGCGCGGGCGTCAAGGAAGACGCCGTGACCGCCGACGGGCAGAACGATGGGCACGCCTGCGTCCGTGAGCTTTTGGCCGAGATAAAGCACCTGACCAACGCGGGCGCGGATGTGGTCCTCGTGGAGCGACTCTTCAATGCCGGTGGCGAGGGCTTCCATGTCGCGGCCGGCCATTCCGCCGTATGTGTGCAGCCCTTCGTAGATGACAGCGAGGTTGGCTGCGTCGTCATAGGTGGTTTGATCGTTGACGGCGAGGAAGCCGCCGATATTGACCAAGGGATCTTTCTTGGCGCTCATGGTGCAGCCATCGGTGTAAGAACAGAGCTCCTTGACGATGGAGGCGATGGTGCGGTCCTGGCAGCCCACTTCCCTTCTCTGGATGAAAAAGGCATTTTCGACGACGCGAGCGGCATCGAGGATGACGCGGATGCCATAGCGGTGGGCGAGTTCGCCGACGGCTTTGACATTGGCGAGCGAGATGGGCTGGCCGCCGGCCATGTTGACGGTCGCGGCGATGCTGACATAGGGGATGCGCTGGGGGCCGTAGGTCTTGATGACGTCTTCAAGCCTGGCAAGGTCCACATCGCCTTTGAAGGGGTGGAGGCTTTTGGAGTCGTGGGCCTCGGGGATGATGACGTCGACGAAGGCGCCGCCGGCCAGCTCCTGGTGAAGGCGAGTGGTGGTGAAGTACATGTTGCCGGGGACGATGTCGCCGGGCTTGATGAGGGTTTTGGAGAGCAGGTTTTCAGCGCCTCGGCCCTGGTGGGTGGGGACGACGTATTTGTAGCCGTACCAGTGTTGGACGGCGGCCTCAAGCCGGTAGAAGCTGCGGCTGCCGGCGTAGGCTTCGTCACCCATCATCATGGCGGCCCACTGGCGGTCGCTCATGGCCGAGGTGCCGGAGTCAGTGAGCAGGTCGATATAGACGTCGTCGGAGCGGAGGAGGAAGGTGTTGTAGCCGGCCTCGCGGATGGCGGCCTTGCGCTCGGCGGGGCTGGGAATCCGGACGGGTTCGACAACTTTGATCTTGAAGGGCTCAGCCCAGGTACGCTTTTCTGCTGGCATCGGATGGCTCCTGTTGCGGTGGATATGCAACAACCGAGGATAGGACATGAACCGCGTAAATCCAATACGATTTCGCAGTTTCTTGAAGGCAATTCTGATATTTTATTAGCTAATTTGTCGATGTAGTTTTCGGTTGTAAAGTCCATTCAGCCAGGAGGCAAGGATTGACGGAAAGCGGGAAGGAAAAGCTGCTGGATCAGTTGGGTTGGAAGCTGTTGACGGAGCTGCAGAAGGACGGGCGGATTCCGTTTGCCGAGTTGGGGCGCCGGGTTGGACTGTCAACACCGGCGGTGGCGCAGCGGGTTCGGAGGATGGAGGATGAGGGGATTATCCGGGCGTACCGGGCGGAGATCAGCCCGCAGGCGGTGGGGTTGCCGATCTCGGCATTTATCAGGATGAGCGTGGTGGGCAATGTGCTGGTGAAGTTGACACAGCGATTCCGGACGATGCCGGAGATTGTGGAGTGCCATAGGGGGACGGGCGAGGACTCGTTCATTCTGAAGGTGAACGTGGTTTCAGTGGAACATCTGCAGGACGTGATCGACAGGCTGACGCCGTTTGGGACGACTTCGACGTCGCTGGTGCTGGCGTCAATTATCGAGAGGAACCAGCTGGGGCCGGAGAACCTGATTTGGCCGCCGCAGAGGGCGGGAGTGCGAGGACGGTAGGCCGGGATGGGTTTCGCATGGGAAGGGTGTGCGCCGTCAGTTCCCTGCCCAAACAATCCGGACGAATGGCTGTTCTGATCCAGCATTGCCTCAGGCGCTAAAGCCGGGTTGATCTTGTGGCAGCTCGCGGCGCGGTTATAACCGCGGCCTTTCCAAGTATCGGCTTGAGCAGAGGTTCCCTCGCACGCCCCGGCTATTTGCCGATTGCGTCGGGGAGGCCGCGATAGTAGCGGAAGCCTTCAATGGGCCTTCCGTCGCGGGTGCGAATGCGCTCCTTTATGAGGGCACGCATGGCATTGATCTCTTCTTGGCCGGGGTTGGGGTTGTACTTGTTCCAACCGGGGCCGAACTGGCTGACGTAATTTGCGTCGGCGCGGATGCGTTTTTCAGCAAAGCCGCTTATGTCGACCCAGAGGTTTTCGTCCTCATAGTCATAGTCGTTATAGAACATGTATTCAGGAATGGTGAACTCTTTGAGGCCCTGTTGGCTGATCTGGCCCTCGAAGAGCAGACGCCACATGGCGGCGCGGGCGGCGTCGGCTGCCAGGTAGGCAGCGGCGCGATGGTCGGCTTTGTGCCAGCGCTGGTAAACCTTGCCGGGGTCCCAGGCAAAGAGGACATCAGGGCGAAGCTTGCGGATCCAGAAGACGAGGTTCTCGACGACTGCCTTATGGTCCTCAAACTCGAGCATTCCGTCGTCGTAGCCAAGGTTGATGTAGTGGTCCGGGGGAATGCTCAGTTCCTTGAGCGCGGCCAACTCTTCAGTTCGGCGAATCTCGGCAAGCTGAAGGCGGGAGAGCTGGGGGTCCTGGGTGCCGACGTTTCCCGTGGTGAGGGTAACGATGTAAACCTGATTGCCGTGGGCCTGGAGCATGGCCAGGGTACCGTGAGAGAGCGCGTCGTCGTCGGCGTGTGCGCCGATGAGGAGGATGGTCTTGCCGGTCCACTTTTCGACGGGCTGATCGGGCTTTTGCGGCTGCGACTGTGCCGTGAGGGCGACTGCGCCGCAAAGAGCCATGGAAACAAGAAGAGCATTTCGTAGTGATTTCATCATTCGCTCCCGGATTCAAGAACCTGTTGCCGGCGCCCTTGTCGATGAGGACGAGAGGCCAACTGATCGACACCCTCAGCCCATGCAAGGCATCCGTCAGGGGCTAAAGCCTGCCGGCACTATTGGGCATTTTGTGGCACGTCTAAAGCCGTGCCCTTTCAAAACCGGTTTACGAGATCGTTTCAAGACTTCAGTTGCGAATGCCGGCCAACAGGGCCTCAATTTCGGCCTTCATTTCAGCAGTGAGCGGAATTTGCGGGGCGCGGCAACGGCCTCCATAGTACCCGTTGAAGTCGCAGGCGTGCTTGATGCCGCCGATGCCGAGTTGGCCGACGATGCGCTGGCTGGGCTGAGCAATGCGCTCCTGCTTGAGCTGGGCAAGCTTGAGATCGTGGTCTTTCCAGGCAAAGTAGACCTCCTGGACGGCCTGGGGCGCGCAGGCCGCGAAGCCGAGGGTTGCGCCGGCTGCACCGGCCTCAAGCGACTCAAGCAGGCGGGCGGTGGAACCGGTGAGGACCTGGAAGCCGACCTCTTTGGTGCGGGTTTTGAGAGCGGGAACCGGGGCCTGGGTGGCGACGGCCGATCCGCCAGCAAGGTCGCCGGCGGAGACGAAACTGCTGCCAGCCTCAGTTTTAGGCGCGAGCATGCGTGCGGTGACTGACTCAAAGACAGACGTGACCGTAACGGTGCGCCTGGGAGCGGAGCGGGTGGCCTCAATTTGCGCTTTGAGCCTGGGCATGTTGCCGCTGGAGTCTTTGATGCCGATGATGTTGGGATGCTGGGCGAGCTCGGCGACGATCTCGACGGGAATGTCGTAGGGGGCGCACTGGGGGATGTTGTAGAGCAGGACAGGAAGGGGCGAGCGATCGGCGACGGTGCGGAAATAGGTGAGGACAGCCGCGGGCGTCATCTGGGCGGCGTAGTAGGTGGGGGTGCGAACGAGGACCGCGTCGTAGCGGAAGGCCGCAGCGGCTTCAGCCAGTTCGACGGTGCCTTTGACGCTCTCGCGCGCAATGCCGGCGACGAGAACCTTCTCTGGCGCGGTGGCTTCAGCAGCTACGCGGAGGACGTCGCGGGACTCCTCGTCGTTGAGGGCAACTGCCTCGCCCGTGGAGCCGAGGACCAGCATGCCGGCGAGCAGGCTGCGGGAGTAGCGGGCCATGTTGGCCTCAATTTTGCGAAAATAGACACGTTCGTCCAGATAAAACGGAGTGGGAACCGCGGCAAAAATGCCCTCAATCAACATGGCTTTATTGTAGAACGCGCAATACGTCGGCCTTTTGGGGCGGTGAAAAGGGACAGCAAGAATCCATTGTCGTTTGAGGCGGCAAAGTGTACTTTAGTAACTGAACAATATACTGGGTGAAGAGACTCACTGAGGAGCAGGACGAATGCCGTCAATGCTTTATACCGAAGAGGATAGAGACGAGTCGCGGCTTTCCCGGCAGGCTTTCTCGTTCTTTGTGCATACCGTACTGGCTCTCGGTTCGTGGCTAGGGCTGATGTTCCTGGGTTACGCCATGAACCCGCCGGGAGTTTCGCAGTGGATGGTTCTGGGGATGTCAATGTTTCTACCGCTGGTGGTGGGTCATGTGATTGCCCGCTTCAAGCAGGACGAGATGGCGACGGCGGTGTGGCTGGTGGGGCTGATCTGGATTCTGATCATCAGTCTGTGGATTCTGGACATGCCGACGGGACCGAATGAGTGCTTCCAGTGCGACGCGACGGAGAAGCTGACGCGGACCTTCTTCAGCCTGCCCTCTCCGAGCGGACTGATTGATAACGACGGGCCTTTTCTGGGCACATGGCCTGCGGCGGCTCTGCTTGGCTACTCGATTGGCGCGAAGCTGGGGTTGAAGCGCAAGGAACCGGTGGACTAGCTTTTCTGAATCGCACGGCAGATGAGCAGGCAGGACCGCGAGGCCCAGGGGGCGAGTCGCGATCCGCGAAGAAATGAGGCTATCGGGCTTTGGTTGCGCCGTCAATGCCTGCTGACATCTCCTGGCCGAGGTGCTGAAGCACCATCATCCCCATTTTGAGATTGCGGAGTTTTTGCTCGGCATTGGCCGCATCCTCTGCGCTGTAGGTGCGGTGGCTTGGGAAGAAGGTCTGCACCTCAATCCACACGGGGACCGTTCCGCGAGAAGCCTCCTGATAGTTCTTCACGCTGAGATACGCGTCCATGAAACGGTCAAGCTCGTCGCTGGGCATGTGGGCAAGCGCGCCGCTGGAGAGGGCTGACTCCCAGGCAGTGGTGCGGAAGAAGTAAAAGCCGGGATTTAACTGGGCGGTTCGCTTCTGCAGCTCGGCTGGGGATTTGACCAACTGCGGCATGGCGGCAAGGACCTGATCGAGCTGCGTGTTGGTCTGGCGCACACCTTCCTGATCCTGGGCGAGTTGCTTGCGATCGAGCATCAGCTCCGCGAGAAAGCTCTCGCGTGCCTCGGAGACGGCAACGTGATCGCGCCAGGTCTCGCGGATGCCTTCAAGGCCGAGCGCGATCAGGATACCGATGGTGACGATGAGGATGTGAGTGAGGAACTCTTTGATTGAGTCGACTCGCCCGGCGGGCGGATGAATATCCATCAGTGGTTCCTCCTCGTAAATTGAATCCGGTCAACATCTCGACAGGAGCGGATGGGGCACGTCAAATGCTGAACGCGGCGTGGAGTTGCTGCAAGGCGTAGACGGTGGTCTGGTTCTTTTGCAGGGCGGCGATGCCCTCAGCGGCAGCCTGGGCGGCGGCGATGGTGGTGATGGTGGGAATGCGGGCCAGCACGGCGGCGCGTCGTATGGCCTTCTCGTCAAAGAAAGTGTCCTGGCCGCGCGGGGTGTTGATGATGAGCTGGATGCGGTCACCCTTGATGAGATCGACGACGTTGGGGCGGCCCTCTTTGACTTTGAAGACCCTCTCGACGCTGAGCCCGGCTGCTTCAAGGACGTTGGCGGTGCCCTCAGTGGCAACGATGCGGAAGCCGAGGTTGACGTAGCGGCGGGCCAGTTCAGTGGCCAGGGGCTTGTCATGGTCGTTGACGCTGAAGAAGACGGTGCCGGCAGTGGGCAACATCTGGCCGGCGGAGAGTTGCGCTTTGGCAAAGGCCTCGCCGAAGGTTGCGGCGACGCCCATCACCTCGCCTGTGGACTTCATCTCAGGGCCGAGCACTGTATCGACGCCGCCGAACTTGGACCAGGGGAAGACGGGCGATTTGACGTAGTAGTGGGTTCCGGTTGGCAGATCGTTGCCGGTGGCGAGTTGCTCGGGAAGCAGTTCGCGGAGCTTGCGGCCGGTCATGAGGCGGGCGGCCATCTTGGCGAGGGGAATGCCGGTTGCCTTGGAGACGTAAGGCACGGTGCGCGAGGCGCGGGGGTTTACTTCGATGACGTAGACATGGTCGTGGCCGTCAGCGTCGCGCTGGATGGCGAACTGCAGATTGACCAGGCCGATGACTTTGAGGGCGAGGGCCAGCTTGCGCGTGTAGGTGCGCAGGACATTGAGCGTCTCTTCGCGGATGCTGACTGAAGGCAGCACGCAGGAGGAGTCGCCGGAGTGAATGCCGGCCTCTTCAATGTGCTGCATGATGCCGGCGATGAGGACATCTTCCGAGTCGCAGAGCGCATCCACATCGACTTCGACAGCGTTCTCGAGGAAGTGATCGACGAGGACCGGGCGCTCCTGCGAGTACTCCACGGCTTGCGTCATATATTGCGCGACGGCCTGCGCATCATAGGCGATGACCATGGCGCGGCCGCCGAGGACGTAGCTGGGACGAACGAGCACAGGGTAGCCAATGCGCTCGCCTACGGCGAGGGCTTCTTCCACGCTGGTGGCGGTGCCACCGGCAGGCTGGGGAATATCGAGATCTTCAAGGAGCCTGCCGAAACGCTTGCGATCTTCAGCGAGATCGATGGACTCGGGGGAGGTGCCGATGATGGGGACGCCGGCTGCGAGCAGGCGCTTGGCCAGGTTGAGCGGCGTTTGGCCGCCGAACTGGACGATCATGCCAATCTGGGCGCCGGATTGGGCTTCGTGGTTATAGACGGCGAGCACGTCTTCAAGAACCAGGGGCTCAAAGTAGAGCCGGTCGCTGGTGTCGTAGTCCGTGGAGACGGTCTCAGGGTTGCAGTTGACCATGATGGTTTCGTAGCCGTCGTCTTTGAGGGCGAAGGCGGCGTGGCAACAGCAGTAGTCAAACTCAATGCCCTGGCCAATGCGGTTGGGACCGGAGCCAAGGATGATGATCTTGGGGGTTTGGGTGGGCGGCGCCTCATCCTCTTCGTCGTAGGTGGAGTAGAGGTAGGGGGTGACGGATTCGAACTCGGCGGCGCAGGTGTCAACGAGTTTGAAGACGGGCTTGATACCTTTGCTCTCGCGCAGTTCCCTCACCTGCTGGGTTCCGGCGTGACCTTCGAGTTTCCACTCGGTGGCGATGCGCTCGTCGCTGAGGCCGAGGCGCTTGAGTTGGCGCAGTTGCTCCGCGCTTATATCTTTTGGAGTCGTGTTTGCGATTGCCAACTGCTCCATGGTGATCTGACGCAACTGATGGAGGAACCAGGGGTCCATGGTGGTGAGGCGCGCAACTTCGCGTACGCTCATGCCGCGCTCAAAGGCGTAGCGGATGTAGCCGAGGCGGTCGGGCTTGGGCGTGACCAGCATCTGGGTGAGGCGGCGAGGTTCGATGACTTCGGCGCCGGTTTTTTTGCCGGTTTCGAGGGCGCGCCAGGCTTTCATGAGGGCTTCTTTGAAGGTTCGGCCGATGGCCATGACTTCGCCGACGGACTTCATCTGCGGGCCGAGGGTGTCATCGGCGCCGGGGAATTTTTCAAACTGCCACTTGGGGATCTTGACCACGACGTAGTCGATGGTGGGCTCGAAGCAGGCAGGGGTTTTGCGCGTGATGTCGTTGGGGATTTCATCGAGGGTGTAGCCGACGGCAAGTTTGGCCGCGATTTTGGCGATGGGAAAACCAGTGGCCTTGGACGCGAGAGCCGAGGATCGCGAGACGCGCGGGTTCATCTCGATGACGGTCATGCGGCCGTCGACAGGGTTGACGGCGAACTGGACGTTGGAGCCGCCGGTCTCGACGCCGATCTCGCGCATGACGGCGATGGCCGCGTCGCGCATCTTCTGGTATTCGCGATCGGTGAGGGTTTGGGCCGGGGCGACGGTGATGGAGTCGCCGGTGTGGACGCCCATGGGGTCGAAGTTCTCAATGGAGCAAATGATGATGACGTTGTCGGCGAGGTCGCGCATGACCTCGAGCTCGTATTCCTTCCAACCGAGGACACTCTCTTCGATGAGGCACTCGTGGACCGGAGAAAGATCGAGGCCGCGGGCGAGGATTTCGAGGAGCTCTTCGCGGTTGTAGGCGATGCCGCCGCCGGTGCCGCCGAGGGTGAAACTGGGGCGGATGAGGACGGGAAAGCCGAGCTTGGCGGCGAAGTCGAGGCCATCGCGAAGGTTGTTGACGAGGGCGGACTTGGAGACGTCGAGGCCGATGCGGAGCATGGCGTCTTTGAAGAGGAGGCGGTCTTCGGCCTTCTTGATGGCTTCAAGCTTGGCGCCAATCAGCTCGACGTTGTATTTGTCCAGAATGCCGGCGTCGGCGAGGTCGACGGCGAGGTTGAGAGCGGTCTGGCCGCCGACGGTGGGGAGCAGGGCGAACTTGCCGGATTTGGGGTCGGCGGCAAGCATGGCAGCTTCGAGACGGATGATCTCTTCGACGTACTCGCGGGTGAGGGGTTCGATGTAGGTCCGGTCGGCGAGGTCGGGGTCGGTCATGATGGTGGCCGGGTTTGAGTTGACCAACACCACCTCATAGCCCTCCTGCTTGAGCGCCTTGCAGGCCTGCGTGCCGGAGTAGTCGAACTCGGCCGACTGGCCGATGACGATAGGGCCGGAGCCGATTACGAGGATCTTCTGTATGTCATTTCTGCGTGGCATGGTCTAGTCTGAAGCTCCTACGGTTGCCATGGCTCGCGCCTTGAGCGAGGTTAATAGACTTTCGAAACTTAGTTCCGCCGATGGTTCACGATAGCTCCCATCCTTTGCGGACGTTTGATTTGAGAGCAAGAGGGCCGCGCTGTCATACATTCGTTCCCTCACCAATTTGGTCATCAAAATCTCATACCGTTTTGCATAGGAAGCATCGCGGAATTCCGGAAAGACTGGAAAATGCGGTTCCTTGACCCCAACCGGACTCAGTGATCGTGCAACTTCTTCAAGCACCATGACGTACCCCAGCCAGGGCCGCTGCGACGGAGCAAATGCGCCTTCGCGGTATGCGGTCCAGATGTCGGTTGCGCTTCCCAGTGATTCCTCAGTCCTGTTATTGAAGTTGTTCCCAAAGGAACCAACCTGCGACTTGAATTCCATCGCCGCGATCAGCTGCCCTTTGACGACAACCAGAAGGTCCCATTTCTTCTCGGCCCGGAACCAGCCTGGGAGTTCAACTGCCTGGTTACAGAAGATGCTGGATTCGCCGATTCCACACTCAAGGAGAAAGTCCCGGACTAGCCCGACAAACCCGTCCATCTGCTTTCCACCAGTGACCGCAGTGCGGTTTCCTGCGTTCCGCGTGCCTGATTTTGCACCCTGGCGCTTTGCTTGGTTACCACGCGTTCCCCAGAAATGCCTGACAGCAGCGTGGAGGCGTTCTTCCCACTGGGGCTGCAAGCTCATGGCTCCTCCACTTGTGTCACTTCCGGGTGCCAGAAGAGCCCGCCAGTTTCGCGGTAAAAACGAGCAACCGACATTTGGTGATATTTGCTGCTGATTTCATAGCCGATGCTGTGCCGCCCGGTTCGTGTCGCTGCAATTGCGTTTGTTCCCGAGCCCGAGAATGGATCAACAACAACGTCCCCTGCAAAGCTGAACATCCGGATCAGACGCTCGGCTAATTCGAGGGGATAGGGCGCCGGATGGTCTTTTGTTGATGCCCCAGTGAGGCCGGTCCAAATCTGCTGAAACCAAGTCTGGTAGTTTTCCGCGCTGATAACGGAGAGCAGGCGCTTGGCGGCAGTCGGTTTTCGATACCCACCTGGCTTGCGGAACATGAGGATGTATTCGACGTCATTCTTGATTACGGAGTTAGGTTCGTATGGCTTGCCAAGAAAGCCCCCTCCGCCTGAGACCTCATAGACGGCATTCGCTATCTTGTGCCAGATAATTGGCGCCAGATTGTCGAACCCGACCCTGCGGCAAAGCTCTTGGATGGATGCATGGAGGGGCACAACAGTGTGCCGGCCATCATTTTGCCGCCGCGATAAACACACATCGCCGACAACGCAAACTAGCCGCCCGCCGGGAACAAGAAGATCGAAGCATCGCCGCCAAACGCACTCCAGTTCCGCAAGGAAATCGTCGTACCCGCTAACATGGCCGAGCTGTCCTTCGGCCTCATCGTATTTCTTGAGAGTCCAGTACGGAGGCGACGTCAAGACCAAGTGTGCACTCTCCGGCAGGAGGCTACGCATCTCTCGCGCATCCCCGTGCACCAGATAGTGGCTTGTTGGGATTCTTAGGAGCACCTGCTCCAGCAGGTGCATTGCTTCGGAATTGCGGGCCAACCGGGGAATCTCGGTCTGGTCAAGGGATTCGGAAAGAAGTGGCTCCCGCAGGAAGGAAGTTAGATCCAATTCCGGGATGAGGATTGTTCCTGGCTCCGGCCCTTCCCTTCTGGCAGCGAGTCCGCTCATGATTTCCACTCCTCCATCATCCGGCGAAAGTCATGGAAGAGGTAGTGGGAATCGTGGGGCCCTGGGGCCGCTTCGGGGTGGTACTGAACGCTGAACAAAGGGAGCGTTTTGTGGCGCAGGCCTTCGAGGGTCTGGTCGTTCAGATCGACGTGCGTAAGCTCGACTTCGCTGAGATTGATGGAGTCGGGATCGACGGCGAAGTTGTGGTTGTGGGCTGTGATCTCGACCTTGCCGGTGGCATTGTTACGGACCGGATGGTTGCCGCCGTGGTGGCCGAATTTGAGTTTGTAGGTCTTGCCGCCGAGAGCCAGGCCGGTGAGTTGATGGCCGAGGCAGATTCCGAAGACCGGGACTCGGCCGAGGAACTTGCGGATGGCGCGAACGGCATAGTCGACCGGCTCGGGGTCGCCGGGGCCGTTGGAGAGGAAGACGCCGTCGGGCTTGAGGTCGAAGACGTCTTCGGCGGAGGTTTCAGCCGGAACGACGGTGACGCGGCAGCCTTCGCGCGTTAACATGCGCAGAATGTTAAGTTTGATGCCGAAATCATACGCCACCACATGGTGCTTCCGCACTCCCGGGTCTTGGACGAGAGCGGTGGAAAGAAGGGGGTCGCCGGATTGATTGCGGCTGTCGTCAGCATCAAAGGGGAAGATGGTCCTGGTGGAGACGACGCGGGCAAGGTCGGTTCCATCCATCTTGCGGATACTTCTTGCCTTCTGGATGAGGGCGTCGGGGTCGGCGACGTTGGTGGAGATGACGCCGCGCATGACGCCGTGGGTGCGGAGGTGGCGAACCAGGGCGCGGGTGTCGATCTCGGCCAGAACCGGGACGGAATACCGCTCCATGTACTCGTCGGTGACCTGCTCCGAGCGCCAGTTGGAGCTAATGGGGGAGAACTCGCGGACGATCAGGCCCTCAATATAGGGCTTGGCCGCTTCGTTGTCTGCCTGATTGGTGCCGTAGTTGCCGATTTGGGGATTGGTGAGAACGACGATTTGACCGGCGTAGGAGGGATCGGTGGCGATCTCCTGGTATCCGGTTAAGGAAGTATTAAAAACAACCTCGCCCTGGCATTCGCCTGGGTGGCCATAGCCGCAGCCACGGAATATGCGCCCGTCTTCGAGCGCTAGGATCGCCTGCATTGCCTCTCCGCGGAGTGGATTCAACCGGTTCACGCAGGAGCGTTCGATCTTCTTTATTATCAGCAGGGTGACAGATAACTGTGAAGCATTTTGCTGACAAATCGCAGAAGAAGTGGCAGATGCTATGAGAGCTGCTGAACCGATTGCCACCTTCAATATAACAGTTTTCACACGTTAATCTTCGGATTGCTCGAAACAGCCTGAGGCGGGATGGAGAGCCTGCTGGTGTCGCATAGGGCCGAGCACCTAGAAGCCTGCCAATCAGGAGTTTGCCTGGCCGAAGCGGCTCTGAAAACGGGCGGGCGGCGAATCGCGGATCGGCAAGCAGTTGCCTGGTTCAACAGTGCTCAGCAGAAGGCGCGGGACTGGCGGGAAGGCAGCACAATGCGCGCTTCCCCGCCTGGGTTCAAGTGAGCGGAGCCGTTCCCGGGAGCTGGGGCGATGGAGGCACGGAAAGCGAATGGCGTGTTGCCCTCGCGCCCATTTGCCATTCCGAACAGGAAGCACCTCAATCTGACTCAACCAACTACACCACCGCTTGAAAGGGGGAGCGGAAACTCAGGTTCGATTTCGATGAGGGGGATGGTGGGAGGGCGGGGACAAAAGATCCACGCTGCAAACAGGAGAGGTTCAAACTGCTTGCAGCGTGGGCGAGTTTGACGGAAGCAAAACCGCATACCCGCATGAAGACCGGTGAAGGATAAGATGCCAGCTCTGACACCGGTCCTGTGGGTCTTGCTGGCTGTGAGTTCGTCGCAGCCGAGCCGGAAGTGTGCAACCCAGACGCGGACCAACGCAAGAGTCCGCTTCCAGGCCAGAGGCCAACATTCTTCCTGTTTCAGCCCCAATGGCCGAGTGCGGCCACTGGGGTTATGGTGTCGGCGCTTCCCCTCAGGGTTTTCGCGCGCCGGGATTATTTGGTTACCGTCAGAGCAATGGTGGTGCTGGCAGATAAGGATCCAGATGTTCCCTTGACGGTGACAACAGCAGCTCCAATGGTTGCAGTGCTGCTTGCCTTCAGAGTGAGCACGCTGGTGCCCGTTGTGGGGTTCGTGGCGAAGGCCGCGGTGACGCCGCTGGGCAATCCAGAGGCGGCCAAGGTTACATTTCCGGTGAATCCATTGTGGCTGGTCACCGTGATGGTGGACTTGCCCGAAGCTCCCCGGGCGATGGTGAGGGAGGTTGGGGAGGCGCCCAGGGTAAAGCTCGGGGCGGGGTTGACGGTCAGTGAGACAGTGGCCGTGGCTGTGGTGTAGTCGGTTGAGTCAGTCGGTGTCAGCTTGACCGACAGTGTGTGGGATCCAACCGTGAGGACGGTTCCGGCAGCCGGGGTGTAGGTGAAGGTTCCTGGCACCTTTGAGGTGGCATTCAATTGCGTTGAGCTGAGGGCAGTGCCGTAGGTGATGGCAGCCGGAGGCGCCCAGACAATCGCAGGGGTTGCCTTGTTGACGGTGAGCGTGACCGTCGCCGTGGCTGTGGTGTAGTCGGTTGAGTCAGTCGGTGTCAGCTTGACCGAGAGGGTTTGCGATCCGGCCGTCAGGACCGTTCCTGAGACGGGGGTGTAGGTGAGGGTTCCTGGCACCTTTGAGGTGGCATTCAATTGCGTTGAGCTGAGGGCAGTGCCGTAGGTGATGGCAGCCGGAGGCGCCCAGACAATCGCAGGGGTGGCCTTGTTGACGGTGAGCGTGACCGTCGCCGTGGCTGTGGTGTAGTCGGTTGAGTCAGTCGGTGTGAGCTTGACCGAGAGGGTTTGCGATCCGGCTGTCAGGACCGTTCCCGAGACGGGGGTGTAGGTGAGGGTTCCTGGCACCTTTGAGGTGGCATTCAATTGCGTTGAGCTGAGGGCAGTGCCGTAAGTGATGGCAACCGGAGTTGCCCAGACAATCGCTGGGGTTGCCTTGTTGACGGTGAGCGTGACCGTCGCCGTGGCTGTGGTGTAGTCGGTTGAGTCAGTCGGTGTGAGCTTGACCGAGAGGGTTTGCGATCCGGCCGTCAGGACCGTTCCCGAGACGGGGGTGTAGGTGAGGGTTCCTGGCACCTTTGAGGTGGCATTCAATTGCGTTGAGCTGAGCGCAGTGCCGTAAGTGATGGCAGCCGGAGTTGCCCAGACAATCGCTGGGGTTGCTTGTGTGATAGTCAGAGTGCCTGTTGCAAAATTGAAGGAGTAGTTCAAGGCTTGCAGAGATCCCAGCGTCGGGGTGATTGGGTAGTTGCCCACGGGGGAGGCCGAGGTGGCTGCGGTTGTTAAGGAAGGTGCGCCGCTGACCACGCTTTGCGCATCGCCATTCACAAAACCCGTGATCGCAGCGCTAAAAGCAGGATTTGGGAGGCCAAACGCCCTCGTAGCGTTGTTGGCCTTAACGGAAAGCGGAGCCTTGTTGATGGTCAGTGTACCGGGCGTGTTGCTGGAGATCGTGTAGTTGCCCAGGGAGCTGCCGCCGAGCGTTGCTGTGATTGGGTAGGTGCCGGCGTTGCTGTAGGGGCTGGACGATTTGGCGGTGGTGGCATAGGAGACGGTCAGCGTGGTGCCGACCGTGTCGCCGTTGACTGTGCCTGTGACTGAGCCGGTGAGTGTGGGCAGTGCACTGCCATACGAGCCGCTGGCGTTGGCCACGGTTACGGTGAGGCCGGCCTTGTTGATGGTGAGTGTGCCGGGCGTGTTGCTGGAGATCGTGTAGTTGCT
>Ga0316230_1000176_pt1 | contig 95402 bp, 89 predicted proteins | sample TBH18025metaG_FD_206004 | JGI IMG/M metagenome (GOLD analysis project Ga0316230, IMG submission 206004) | Freshwater microbial communities from Trout Bog Lake, Wisconsin, USA - TBH18025 | ecosystem: Environmental > Aquatic > Freshwater > Lake > Hypolimnion/Profundal zone | place: USA: Wisconsin... | reverse complement strand
CTTCGGCTATTAGCTTTATCTTCACATCCCGCTTTGCGACAAGGAACACATTCCCCGGGTCCCTGAAGAATAGTGACATTGCCAACGGTTTGCGTGCGCGCTCTTAATTGATAGGGTTGCTCACCAGTAAATCCATTAGGCCAAGGCCCAAAGTTCGTTGGAGGAGTGGCGCCAAATAAAGCGATCGTGGGGGTATTGCAAGCCGCAGCCAAGTGAGTAATTGAAGTATCCACTCCGATATAAAACAGGGCGTTTCGAATAAGAGTTCCTGCCTGAGGAATCGATAGCTGGCCCGCTGTATCGATGACTTGATGTCTGACTTTGTCTTCAAGCAAGGAAAGAATATCTTGATTCAGTTGCAAATCTTGTTTGGCAGGAGAGGCGCTCAGGACTACCTGCCACCCTTGCTCTGTAAGCCAAGTAATTAAGGTTTGCCAATAAGCTAACGGCCAACGTTTATAGGCGGTCAGCGGCCCTGGGTGAACCACCACATAAGGGTGATGTAATTGCTCTGCAATCACGGGCGCAAGTGCCAACCCAATAGGTGGCGTTACAGAAATGGGTTTGCTAAAAAGATCATGCGTATTTTTATAAAAAACCTCTAACAGGCGAAGCTTTTCCGTGACGACATGTTGTTTGAAATAATCCACCTCAACGGTATGTAAGCAAATGGCTTTTTTCCAGGCATTTTGTTTAGCGCTTTTATTTTTCCCTGACTTATCTTGCTCTGTTAATCCTTGGGGATGGCTACCCAATACGCCAATCCTTCTAAAGGCTGCCGCTAGACCATACAAGTAGGCGCGATCACTAGGTTGGGTAACAATTGCCAAGTCGTAGCGTTGAAACAGGCGCTTGAAAAGGGATAGGTATTCTTTAAATTTAGGGCGATCTGAGGTTTCGATAAGCTTTGCAATATCAGGATTGCCTTTGAGCATATCCATCTTCCCGCGATAACCCAGAAAGTGAAATTGCGCATCTGGCCATAACTCGCGGGCTTTGCTTATCAATGGAGTGGTAACAAGCACATCGCCAATTTGGCGTGTAGCAATAAAGAGGACCTTCTTGGGTTTTAAGGATGAAAAGCTACTCATAGTGTTTAAAGCGCTTTCGCTAGAATTTTTTCACGAACCCGTCGAGCATTTTCAGCGGCATTCGTTTGATCATGAATGGCATGAAAAAGATGAAGCACTTCTGTAGACCAAGATCCTGATTTGCGAATAATGTGGTGCTGCTGTAAGCGGAATACAAAGTCCGCATCTTCATGACCCCAGCCAGTCATACTTTCGTCAAAGCCATTGATGGCTAAGGCATCGGCTTTCCAGCAGGCCATATTGCATCCTTTAATACGGCGCCAGACAAATTTTTTATAGTCGCGCCATCCTCCATTACCCAGTTTGAACTTAAGAGGCCAATACTTATTGATACCACCTGAAAGTCGATAGCTTAGGAGGTGCGCGCTAAAGTGTTTGAAGTTCCAGTGGGGCCAAGTAAGTAGCTCACTAGTGAGTGCCGCATTAAGCAGTACGCGACTACCTGTTACTAGGTAACCTTTTTGTGCAAGCTGACGATGACGTGCAACAAAGTCTGGCTGAGTCACGCAATCGCCATCTAGAAAAACCAGGTAGTCACCATGCGCAGCTGCGATCGCTTTATTCAAAATCTGTGTTTTACGAAAGCCCAAGTCTTCTTGCCAAAGATGGATGATGGGTATTGGCAATACCTGCCTCATGGATTCAACCACTTTTTTAGTCTCAGGTGTTGAGCCATCATCAGCAATGATGATTTCAAAATGACGATCAGTTTGGGTGGCCAAAGACTCTAAACAGAGTTTTAGTGCTTGTGGCCAGTTGTAGGTAGCCAAAAGAATTGAAATCATTTACCGGTCAACCCTTTACCGGCGGATTCTTTGGCTTCTTCATGCAAAAACCATAGCTTCATGTAGCGGTAGTAGGTGCCTTGTCCATTAGAGATTGCCAAAGCCAATCCCTGTGCCCCATCAAGAAATCCTGCGCGCACGATATAGGTTCGGAAAAATGACCACATTCCATGGATGACGGCTTTTGCTGGGCTACTCTTTTTGCCTTTGGCAAATGCTTGCTCTGCGGAGGCGCTTGAGTATCGGTCGATTTTTTGTAGAACCTGGGAATAATTCATAAAACTAAAGTGCAGCATCGGGTTTTCAAGCTGAGCGACCTGACCATCTGGGATAAGGCGCTCATGCACTAAATCTTCTGAAAATCGAGCCGTACCACGTCTAAAGAGACGGTCGACATAATCGGGGTTCCACCCAGAATGGCGGATAAAGCGACCGCAATACCAAGAAAGTCTTGGGATCGCAAAGCAATTTACATGGGCAGAGTGATGAATGGCTGTCAGGATTTCAGATCTCAGGGCTGGCGTGAGTCTTTCATCGGCATCCAAGGATAGAATCCAATCGCCAGAAGCCAGATCAAGGGCGCGATTCTTTTGGGGGCCAAAGCCAGGCCAATCTGGGGGTTGGGCGATCACGGCGCCATGGTTTTTAGCGATTTCCAGAGTCTGGTCGCTGCTATTGGTATCCACCACCACAATTTGCTGGGCAATCCCCTCTAGGGAGGCTAAACAATCGCCTAAATTGGCCTCTTCATTGCGGGTGATGAGTATGACTGATAAGGTGGGCATAATTCATTATATGAATGCTCCTGACCGTACCGCTCTAAATCGCTTAATTCAGTATCTAAAACCCCATATTGGCCTGATTATTGGGTCTTTATTGGCCATGGCCCTTGTGGCTGGTGCTGAGACTTCTATTCCAGCGCTGATGAAGCCTTTGTTGGATCGCGGCTTCACAGGGCAGCTTAATAACAAGCTTTGGCAGGTCCCAGTTTTTCTGGTGGGTTTGGCTGTAGTACGCAGTTTGGCGCAATTTTTATCAAACTACCTACTGACACGTGTCATTAATGCTGTGTTGTTGAAATTGCGTGAGCAAATGTTTCAAACTCTTTTGCACGCTAAAACTGCTTTTTTTCAAAAGAACTCAGCTTCCAACCTGATTAACGCAGTGGTGTTCGAAGTAAACAATGTCCTGACCATTATGGGGGGAATGTTAATTAACTTGGTACGCGATTCGCTCACGGTTGTGGGTTTAATGGGTTACCTGATTTATCTTAACTGGCGTCTCACCTTAGTGGTGCTTGTGATACTTCCGATCATTGCGTTTGTCATGAGCAAGATCAATAGACGCTTACGATCGCTTAATCGTGAGCAGCAATCTCTCACTAGCGAATTGGCGTACATCGTTGAAGAATCCTCTGCGGGTTATAAGATCGTTAAAGTTCATGGCGCAGAAGAATATGAGATGCGTCGCTTTATGGAAAAAGCCGAACGCTTACGCCAGTTTGCCTTGAAGTCCGCAGTTGCTGGCGGTCTTAATCAACCAATCACTCAACTCATTGCCTCAATGGCTTTATCGATTGTTTTGGTAATCGCCTTACTTCAATCTTCCACCGAGGGTACAACAGTAGGGGGTTTTGCGGCCTTTATCACCGCAATGATGTTGGTAATTTCTCCTCTCAAGCATTTGGCAGATATCAATCAACCCTTGCAACGCGGCCTCACAGCGGCTGAAATGATTTTTGCGCTCATGGATGAGCCTGTTGAGGAGGAGGATTCTCGCAAGCAAGATATGAAGCCTATGCAAAAAGCAAAAGGTGGAATTCGGTTTGAGGATGTAGGTTTTGCTTACGAACAAGAGGTGGGTCGCCAAGATGCTTTGCGGGGAATTAATTTAACAATTAAACCAGGTGAAGTTGTCGCTTTCGTAGGCCCCTCAGGTGGTGGTAAATCTACCTTAGTCAATTTATTGCCACGTTTCTATGCGCCTACCAGTGGCCACATTTTGTTGGACGACATTCCAATGGAAGAAATCGTTTTATCTGATGTGCGTCGGCAGATTGCCTTTGTCAGTCAAGATGTTATTTTATTTAATGACTCTATAGCTGCTAACGTTGCCTATGGTGCAGTGGAGCAAGATGTCATTGATCGTGGTCGTGTGATTGAGGCTTTAGAAGCGGCCAATCTCAGCGCATTGATGAAAGAGCTTCCAGAAGGCATTGATACCTTAATTGGTGATAATGGCAATCGTCTTTCCGGTGGTCAAAGGCAGCGTCTAGCTATTGCAAGGGCGATTTATAAAGATGCGCCTATTTTGATTTTGGATGAAGCCACATCTGCCTTGGATTCTGAATCAGAACGTCAGGTGCAAGATGCCTTAGAAAGACTCATGGTTGGAAGAACAACCTTAGTGATCGCCCATCGTTTATCCACTATTGAACATGCCAGTCGGATCGTTGTTTTGGAGCATGGTCAGATTGTTGAGAACGGATCACATGAGGACCTAATCAAACGCGATGGCCTCTATGCGAACTTACATCGTATTCAGTTCTCAAACGCTTGAGCTTGATAAAGGCTGTTACGAATCAGGACGCTAAAAGCGTGCTTTAGCTCAGAACGATGTCGTATTGCTCTTGGCGGAAGTTGCCTTCTGCCTGGAGCTTGATAGGCTTATTAATAAAATCCCCAAGCTGGGCCAGGAATTGATTTTCTTCTTCAAGAAAGCGATCAATTACATCTGGTGCCGCCACAATCCGAAATTCACGGGGATTAAATTGACGATGTTCACGTACTATTTCACGCAGAATTTCATAGCAAATGGTTTGTGCCGTTTTGACCTCGCCTTTACCGGCGCAGGCAGGGCAGGGTTCGCAGGTAATGTGGGCTAAAGACTCGCGGGTACGCTTACGAGTCATCTCGACTAGGCCGAGTGCGGAGAAATCGCTCACAGAGGTGCGCGCATGATCGCGCTCTAGATTTCTCTTGAGCTCATGCAGTACCGCTTCTTGATGCTCTTTGCCCAGCATATCAATAAAGTCGATGATGATGATTCCACCCAAATTGCGTAAACGTAGCTGCCTGGCTATTGCTTGCGCCGCTTCGAGATTGGTCTTAAATACCGTTGCATCTAAATTTCGTGCACCGACATAGCTGCCAGTATTCACATCAACGGTAGTCATGGATTCAGTTTGATCAATCATCAGGTAGCCGCCTGATTTGAGATCTACGCGGCGTCCTAATGCTTTATTGATTTCTGCATCCACATCGAATAAATCAAAGAGCGCGCGCGCTCCTCTATGGAGTGTCAGCTTGCCCAAAAGATTGGGCATATAGGTGTTGGTAAAAGCGCTTAACTTTTCAAAATTCTCAGCAGAATCTACACGAATTACGGTCGTGTCTTCACCTGCAACATCTCTTAATACGCGCTCCGCTAAGCTCAGGTCTTGATAGAGCAACGCAGGTGCGGCTTGATGATGGACGGCTCTGTAAATATTTTCCCAGGTAGTTCGTAGATAGTGCATATCATGCTGAAGTTCGGTATCGCTAGCATCTTGAGCACTGGTACGCACAATGATTCCACCTTTTTCATCATCAGCCAATAAACTTGTGAGTCGGGATTTGATAGCTTCACGCTCTTCGGTTTTATCGATGCGTTGTGAAACGCCAATGTATTTTGCAGAAGCTGGATCGCTACCTGCGGGCGGTAAGTAAACCAAGTTTCGACCAGCAATACTAAGTTGGGTTGTAAGGCGCGCACCTTTAGTGCCCAACGGATCCTTTAGGACTTGGACTAAAACGGTCTGACCCTCAAATAACAATTTCTCGATTTGTGCTTGGGGATTATTCTGAGTGATATCGGCAACGTGCATAAACGCAGTGCGTTCAAGCCCGATTTCTACAAAAGCCGATTGCATGCCTGGCAGAACACGTGCGACTTTAGCCAGGTAAATATTGCCTACGATTCCACGTTGACGTGTACGCTCAATTTGAAGCTCTTGAACAGCCCCTTGCTGAATCAATGCCACCCGCGTTTCTTGAGGGGTGATATTGATGAGAATTTCTTCATTCATATACGTGTCACTTTGGCTAGATCCAACAGTTGGCCGGCTTCGTAAATAGGAAGACCCATGATACCGCTATAGCTGCCTTCAATTGTGGGTATGAAAGTTCCACCCAGACCTTGAATGCCATAGGCGCCTGCTTTGCCAAAAGGCTCGCCACTATCTATGTAGGTCTGAATTTGCTCCGTTGAAAGTTCTGCAAATCTCACTTGAGAAATCTGCACTACACATTTGGGCGCGCTTTGGTGATCGATAGTCAGAGCTACCGCTGTTAAGACTTCATGTATTTTGCCGCTTAACATTGAGAGAATTCGGGCGGCATCTTGAGTATTGGAGGGTTTACCAAGAATCTCACCGTTTGGTGAATTTGGCAGACTCACCGTGGTGTCTGCGCACAAAATAGGCGCCCAAGGAAGTTTGGCTTTTTCCCAGCGTTCTAAAGCCGCTTTACTTTTTGCAAGAGTGACACGCTCTACGTAGACTCGCGCTTTTTCACTAGGAAGAGGGGTTTCTATACTTTCGCTATCTTCCTTTGGATCAGGAATGAGCATTTCAAAACGTACACCGATTTGTTTTAAAAGCTCTTGGCGGCGAGGGCTTTGTGAAGCAAGGTAAATAAAAGAGTGCATACGGCTTCGTGAGGATTGATTGAGTTACTCACGATGATACGGGTGACCTTGCAGAATGGTCCAGGCGCGATAGAGTTGTTCGACCAAAATCACTCTTGCCATGGCATGGGGTAAGGTAAGGCTAGAAAGACGCCACATTGCTTGCGCATTTTGTTTGAGGCTTGGATCGAGGCCATCGGCCCCTCCGATCAGGAAGGTGATATCAAAGCCTTCCTGACGCCAATTAGCCAGTTGAGTGGCGAGATTTTGCGTAGTTTGATCTTTCCCGCGCTCATCTAATGCAATCACGCGCGATCCCTTTGGGATGGCTGCCGCTATTTTGATCGCTTCTTTTGCGGGAGTGAGATCAGGCTTGATCTCTTTAATCTCAATACTGCAATCGGCTGGCATACGTTTGACATAGTCATGGGTGGCTACGGCAACCCAGTCGGGCATTTTATGGCCGACAGAAACGATCGTTAAACGCATGACTTAATCGGTCGATGAAATCTGGTGTCTCTTACTCTTCGTCGTCGTCAGATTCTTCACTGGCTTTTGCAAGCCCCTTGGTGCCAGCAAGTTTGACGCGCACGGGCTTAGCACCCCACATGCCTTCGAGTTGGTAATAAGCGCGCAGAGTAGGTTGCAGAATATGCACCACGGCATCACCGCAATCTACTAGAACCCATTCACCAGTTTCCAGACCTTCGACAGAAATGACTTCCCCGCCTTTAGCGTTGACTTCTTCTTTAACGGACATTGCTAAGGAACGCGTTTGGCGGTTGCTAGAACCCGTTGCAATAATGACGCGATCAAACAGATCGCTTAATTTGGTGGTGTCATAGACGCGAATATCTTGTGCTTTGACATCCTCTAAGGCATCAATAATGACGCGCTGTAATTTACGTAATTCCATATTTTCTTTGCTGTTGTTCTTTGTAAGATATAGGGGGATCTTAGCTTGATTACTGATACAAGCCTAGATTTGTGATGATTTCCAGGGTATGGGAAGGGATTTGGTCGGCATCAACAGCGCTATTTGCACCGGTTTTAAGGTGATTTCTGAGTTCTGTTGAGGAGAGATCGATACTTAGTGACTTATCTAGGTATATGCGGCCATATGGGGTTTTTTCAAGAGTAGTAGGCTCTGCCACTTGATGTTCTTTAAGTAACTCAGTAATTTCAGAGCTTATTTCCGCTTCCAGATCGTGATGCGGTCTGCTGGCGACTGCAAAATTGACATAATGCAGCAGGTCTTTCCAGGAGTTCCAGGTAGGGAGTTTGATGAAAGAATCTACCCCCATCAATAAAATCAGATTTGCCGTTGACCCAAAGCGCTCACGTAAAGCTTTAACGGTGTCAATCGTATAGCTAGGGCCGGCGCTATCAATCTCTATGTTATCAATACCAATTTTGGTGGAAATCTTGAGATAGAGAAAAGCTCTAGCCAAATCGATTCCCGCCGCTTCGATCATCTGCAGGCGAATTGGCGCAGGGGTGATGCCAGAATCTTTTTGCCAGGGTTGACCACTCGGAATCAGCAGTAGCTCATCTAGATGCAGTACTTTTGAAAAGTGGGTTGCAAGTTTGAGGTGACCTAGGTGGGGTGGGTCAAAGGTGCCACCTAAAATGCCAATTTTTTTAGGACTGTTCAAGCTAAGCCAGCCAATCGCGTGGCTTAAGGTAATAATCGTAGAGCTTAGCCTCGGGCGTGCCCGGTTCTGGATGCCAGTTGTAGCGCCATTGAACCACTGGCGGCATCGACATCAAAATAGATTCAGTACGGCCTCCAGAGTGAAGGCCAAATATTGTTCCACGATCAAAGATGAGGTTGTATTCGACATAGCGACCACGACGATATTCTTGGAAAGACTTTTCTTCTGGGGTAAAGCTATCTTTGTGACGACGCTCAACTATGGGAAGGTAGGCATTAATAAAGGCATCACCTACCGCGCGAGTCATCGCAAAACTTTCTTCAAATCCAAATTTATTGAAATCATCAAAAAATACGCCACCAATACCCCGAGGCTCTTCGCGATGTTTTAGATAAAAATAGTCATCGCACCATTTTTTAAAGTGAGGATAGAGATCATCACCAAAGGGATCTAGTGCATCTTTAGCTGTTTGATGAAAGTGTTTGCAATCTTCATCAACGCCATAGTAGGGAGTTAAGTCAAAGCCACCGCCAAACCACCAAACCGGCTCCTTGTCGGGGGCTTGTGCAATAAAACAGCGCACATTCATGTGGGTAGTTGGAATCTTGGGGTTATGAGGGTGAAAGACTAAAGAGACTCCCATTGCCTCAAAACTACGGCCCGCAACTTCTGGACGATGATGTGAGGCCGATGGTGGCATCTGATCGCCGCGTACATGGGAAAAACCGACCCCACCTTTTTCTAGAATATTGCCCTGATCTAAAATACAGGTGCGTCCATAACCCTTGAGCTTGCTGTCTTCAGGCTTATGCCATTCATCTGCCACAAAAGCTTTCCCATCGAGAGCACTCATGGCGAGGGTAATGCGATCTTGTAGCCCTAAAAAATAATCTTTTAGAGCTTGTATATCGATCTGAGTATGTACGTTAGATGGCAAGAATGAAGGATCCTGTTATTTGACGGCGCGATAGCCAATATCTTTGCGATATTGCATGCCATCAAAATGAATTTGTTCAATCACTTCATACGCTTTTTGTTGGGCACCTCGTACGGTGTCGGATAAACCAACAACGCACAAAACACGTCCACCTGAAGTCACTACCTTGCCATCTTGCAATTTAGTTCCCGCATGAAAAGTAAGTTGATCTTCAGTATCCGCTGGAATGCCTGTGATGACATCGCCGTTGCGCGGACTATCTGGATAATTATGCGCGGCAAGTACAACCCCTAAAGCAGTGCGGCGATCCCAATCCAATTCCACTTCATTTAATGTTCCATCGATGGCATGATCAAGGACATCAACCAAGTCACTACGCAAGCGCGCCATGATTGGTTGTGTTTCTGGGTCGCCCATACGGCAATTAAACTCCAAGGTTTTAATCTTTCCGTCTGGAGAAATCATGAGGCCTGCATACAGGAAGCCTGTGTAGGGCAAGCCATCTGTCTCCATGCCCTTTACCGTTGGAATAATCACTTCACGTAATGCACGCGCATGAATGTCTGGTGTTACTACAGGGGCAGGGGAGTAAGCACCCATACCGCCAGTATTCGGGCCTTGATCAGCATCGAGTAAGCGTTTGTGATCTTGGCTAGTGGCCAGTGCCAATACATTTTTTCCATCAACTAAAACAATAAAACTCGCTTCTTCGCCCGTGAGAAATTCTTCGATAACAACGCGTGCGCCTGCATTGCCCAATTTGTTATCGGCCAGCATCATATCTACAGCAGCATGTGCCTCAGCAAGATCCATGGCAACTACTACACCCTTACCAGCAGCAAGGCCATCCGCCTTAATAACAATAGGTGCACCCTTCGCATCAATATAGGCATGTGCCTCTAAAGGGTTTGAGAAGGTTTGGTAGTCAGCAGTTGGAATGCCATGACGCTTCATAAAGGCTTTTGAAAAATCTTTGGAGGATTCGAGTTGAGCAGCCAACTGTGTGGGTCCAAAAATACGCAGTCCGTTCGCACGAAATACGTCCACAATCCCAGCGGCTAGCGGAGCTTCAGGGCCCACAACGGTCAGATGAATTTTTTCACGTTTAGCAAAATCTGCAAGATCTTGTAAATCTGAGATCGGTAAATTTTGTATACCTGCTGTTATTTGCTTTGCAGTAGCAGTGCCACCATTTCCCGGGGCAACAAAGACAGTTTGGACTTGTGGAGATTGAGCTAATTTCCAGGCCAGAGCATGTTCACGACCACCGGATCCGATTAAAAGAATTTTCATAGCGAGCTGTTATTTGGATTAATAAAGGAGTAAATGGGTCTGCAACACGGAAGTTTATAAAGCTGCATTAGTGAACACTTCTTGCACATCATCGAGGTTTTCAAGTGCATCCAATAACTTTTGCATACTTTCAGCTTGATCACCTTCGAGAGCGATTTCAGTTTCAGGCCTCATGGTGACCGCAGCAAACTCCGCTTTAAGACCGGCCTTGGCGATAGCATCTTGTACTTTTGTGAAATCCGGTACTGGGCTTAACACTTCAAATGAGCCATCGTCATGAGTAATGACATCTTCAGCTCCAGCATCTAATGCCGCTTCCATGAGTTGATCTTCACTAGGGCCTGGTGCAAAAAGCATCTGACCGCAATGTTTGAACAAAAAGGCTACCGAACCTTCTGCCCCCATATTGCCGCCATTTTTAGTAAAGGCATGACGGACTTCCGCAACGGTGCGGGTGCGGTTATCGGTCAAGCAGTCGACGATGACTGCAGCGCCATTGATGCCATAGCCCTCATAACGAATCTCTTCGTAGTTCACGCCTTCTAATGAGCCTGTACCGCGCTGAATCGCTCTTTGTACGTTGTCATTCGGCATATTGGCGTCTTTAGCTTTATCAATAGCTAAGCGCAAACGTGGGTTAGTAGCAATATCTCCGCCGCCCATCTTCGCAGCAACAGTGATTTCTTTAATAAGTTTGGTCCAAATCTTCCCGCGTTTTTCGTCTTGACGACCTTTGCGGTGCTGAATATTGGCCCATTTTGAGTGGCCGGCCATACTGGTAAGTCCTTTTGAATAATTTGGCTTGAAGTTGTGATTTTAAGGGGTTCTAGAGCAAAGAATGGCAGTAACCCAGCTTTTTTTGTTACACTCTCACCTCTTAGTTGTTTCAAAGAGCAGTTTTTCCACTGCAAACACCTGCCCCGGTGATGGAATTGGTAGACGTGCCGGACTCAAAATCCGGTGCCGCAAGGCGTGGCGGTTCGAGTCCGCCCCGGGGCACCAGCATCTTCATGACTCTGGCTAATTAAATCCCTCAAGTTTTTTTAGAGTACCTCCGTAATTCCTATTTTTATATCTCGTAAGTTTCCGCTTTGCTAGACATTGCCTGCTCAACAATTTTTCGTGTGAGTGTGGGTGAGAAGAGTTCAATAAAGGTGTAAACAAACGACCTGAGATAGGCCCCTTGTTTGACGCCCAAATGGGTTACATTGTTTCCAAAAAGATGTCCTACAGGAATGACTTTGAGATTTCGATCCCTATCAGCATCGTAGGCGACCCCAGCCACTATCCCTATGCCCATCCCTGTTTCCACATAGGTTTTAATCACATCAGCATCAATCGCTTCCAGAATAATGTCTGGGCTTAGGTTGCGCTGAGCAAAAGCAGCATCAATTTTGCTGCGTCCAGCAAACGCTTTATCGTAGGTAATGATGGGGTATTTAGCAATCTCTTCTAAAGAGATGGCCGCTTGATTTAGCAAAGGGTGGCTTAGTGGAACCATGATGACGTGTTGCCATTGATAGCCTGGCAATGCCAGAACACCTGCTGTATTAGCAATCCCCTCGGTAGCAATGGCAATATCAGCGCGATCATGAATCAGCAATTCAGCGATTTGACCAGGGCTACCTTGTTGAATACTGACGCGTACCTTGGGAAAGCGCTTCGTAAATTCAGTAAGAACTTTTGGCAGCGCATAACGCGCTTGCGTATGGGTGGTGGCAATGACAAAGTTGCCTTGATCTTGGCTGGCGAAATCTTTACCCACCCGTTTGAGGGTTTCCACTTCATCCAAAATTCTTTCAATCGAAATCAAAATCCGTTTACCTGGCTCTGTGAGTGAGCGGATACGCTTGCCATGGCGACGGAAGATCTCTACACCCAACTCGTCTTCAAGTTCAATAATGGCCTTGGATACGCCCGGTTGGGACGTAAAAAGAGCTTTAGCTGCCGTTGTGAGATTGAAGTTTTGCCTGACGGCTTCACGAACAAAGCGAAATTGGTGCAGATTCATATTGATTCCAGTCTATATATCAACAAAGATATAGGAATCTAATTCTATATGAATATAGGGTATTAAGCCTTAGATACCCAGCGCAATCCAGCCAGAGCCAAAATGAAATAAAGCAAGGGCGGCGTCACTGCGGTAACGATTGCGGGCCAAGAACCCAGCAGGCCAACATTGGAGAAGAGGGAGTTAAAGAGTTGGAAGCTCATGCCAAGCATGATTCCGCCGAATACCTTATTACCCACGCCACCAGCGCGAACCTTGAGGTAGGCAAAGGGTAGTGCTAGGCTTAGCATCACAAAAATCGTGAATGGGTAAATCACCTTTTTCCAAAAAGCAATTGCATGGCGATGCGTATCTTGTCTGTTTTCGCTTAAATGATTAATGAAGTGACCCAGACTGACAATAGACATCTTTTCTGGGCTGATTAAAAGAACGCTTAGGATTTGGGGGGTTACTTCAGACTCTAGCGTGAGAATGGGGTGAGTTAAGGTTTGCGCGGTATATACGGGCGCTAAGGGGTCAGACTGCTTTGTTTCTTTAAAGCGCGTTTCGGTAACATCATCCAGAATCCAGGTGCCCGTGTGATCGAAACGCCCTGATACAGCGGTACGTATAGAGAGCAGTCGATAAGCATCATCAAATTCATACATGCGGACATTGAGAATTTCATTATCTTTTTCGATTTTTCCTACATTGACGTAGCGCACGCCAGGCCTGATGGGGCCACTACCATCTTCATCACGAAGTCGATCTTTGACCCAGACGCCCGTCCTAAATTGAGATTCATATGCCGATCCCAAGGCTTTCATGCGGATTTGATCGGACAGTCTTTCTGCATAAGGACCCGCCCACTCACTCATTACCAAGGTAAGGACAATTAAAGGTATGGAGATTTTGGCCAAAGTAATCAGGCCACGCTTAATATCCAAGCCAGCAATGCGCAGGATCGTGAATTCTGATTGACTGGCTAGCATTGCAAAGACGTAAATACTGCCAATCAAACCAGCAATCGGAATGATCTCTGAAATACGGCTAGGAGCCTTAAGTAGTACGTGTAAGAGTGCTAAAGGTAAAGTGTATTGTCCTTTGACGGAGCCTAATTCACTCAAGATATCAAAGAACAAAAAGAGCGCAACCAAAGCAAACAAAATAAAACCAAAGGCAGCATAGATCTGCTTGGCTAAATAGCGCTCATAGATGTAAGGAAAGAGCAGCTTCATTTGCTGACTATCCGAGCTGGTAGTTGACGGCGCCACCACTTCAATGAAGGATTAATACGATTACGAATCAAAATGGTCGCAGCTAAAAGCGCAATGACATGGATGGGCCAAATACCCATATAGACATTAATTTTCCCTTGAGATACAAAATTCTGGCTGAGATTTAAGAGGTTGCTATAAATCAAATAGATCAAGATAGCGTAGAACATTGCTGTGTAGTTGCCTAGCCGAGGATTAACGTAGGCCAGCGGAATAGCAATTAAAACCAAGCCCAAAGCCATTAACGGCAGGCCAATTCGCCATAGTAACTCCGCGCGGTTAGCATTAATTTGCGCGGGGTCTGCGGTACTGAGTAATTCAGTGACGCTTTTTTCTCGATCGCGTGGTGGCGGAGCTAGCGCCTCTTTATTTCTGATTTTTGTGGTGTACTCATTAAACTCAAGAATCCGAAAATCCGGTTGATTTGGCAATCCTTCATAGCGGCGCCCATTATTTAAAACAATTGATTTTTCCCCGCCTTCAGAATTCTGAATAAAGCCGGTAGAGGCCACTGCAATACTGAGTCGTCCATTTTTGGAGTCTGCCGCAAATATATTCTTTACCTCGCTTTTGTCGGGATCCAATTCCTCAATAAAGAACACACGATCAGCTTTGGCGGATTCTTTAAATTGGCCTGCGGTCACCATGGAAACGTCATCGCGTTGCTGGAAGCGCTGACTAATAAGGGTAGATTCACGGTTAGACCAAGGCCAAACAAACAGTGCTAATAGGGCAATAATGACGATCAGGGGGATGGCAAATTGCAAGATGGGGCGAATCAGATTGGTCACACTCAGGCCACTCGCAAACCAGACAATCATTTCAGAATCTTTGTACCAGCGTACCAACACAATGAGGACTGCGACAAAAAGCGATACAGTTAATAAAACCGCCATATAGCCCAAGGTTGCCAGGGCAATCAAAACAAAGGCATCTTTAGGATTTACCGTACCGTTTGCCGCAAAACCCAAAATTCGGATAACCAGGGTCGTAATCATGATGGTTACTAAGACCAAAAACACTCCGCCAGTCGTAAAACTGAGTTCTTTGCGTAGGGCTTGTTTAAAGATCATGGGTTACTGGGAGTTGGGTGGATAGTGTTTGGTTAAAGTTTTAGTGTGAAATGGGCTTTATCTTTTAATGAGGGGTAAGTATCCTCATGTCGGAGGATAATGGATAAAAATCAATTTACCCCCTTGAAATGACCTAAAGATAGCTAATAAATTATGACAATTCAATTTAGTGCCAAGATTTTCTCTCAAGCTGATCTCCACAGCCCAAAACACCTTAAAACCAGCCTCACAACATTGCTTTCCCAGGCTACCGACTGCCTGGTTTTGGCTTATTCCAAGGCGGATCTGGATGGCCTTGCGGCTACAAAGGCAAAAAGTGGGCTTTTAGTGGAGTTGGATCGCTTATTGGGTGGTTCGGTGAGTCATGCCAACCTTGTGGGGGATTTGGATGCGAACCCAGCTGATGTCTGCACTTTAAGGGCTGAAAAGTCTTGGCTTGCCAATGGGGTTAAGGCAAAGCGCGTACTGTTGGTGTCTTTGGGCGATTTGGTATCTGAGAAGACTAGAAGCCTGAATGCCTATTCTAAAATTGCGCGTGCAGCTTTAAAAAGCCTTAGTGGCGGGTCCATTACCAATGCGCTTTGGTTCGTTCCAGGCTTTGCTTTAGTCAATACAACCGATTTTATTGCCGAAGAAGTGCGTCTTACGATTCAATATGCTGGAGATCAGTCCTACCGTTTTGGTGTTCACCAGCCAGCGCTCAAATTTAAGGCCAAGGACAAGGCAGATAGTTTTGCCCACCTAACCTTTGCTGGAAATGATTTGTGCGCTAAAGAACTCAAAGCTGCTGTTGCTGAAGGTGTCGCGATGGTTGAAGGCATGAATCTTGCTAAGGATTTAGGTAACTTACCCCCCAATATTTGCACACCAACCTATTTGGGTAAAACTGCGTTGGGTTTAAGTAAAAAAGTGGGTCTCAAGGTAGAAGTCTTGGGTAGAAAGCAAATCGAAGCTTTGGGCATGGGCTCTTTTTTGTCGGTAGCTAAGGGTTCTGATACTCCGCCGCAATTCATCATCATGCGTCATCTAGGTGGCAAGGCTGGTGAAGCGCCTATTGTGTTGGTTGGTAAGGGAATTACCTTTGATACAGGCGGCATCTCTCTAAAGCCAGGTGAGGCCATGGACGAAATGAAGTACGACATGTGCGGCGCAGCTTCTGTCATCGGCACAATGTATGCGGCAGGCTTGATGAAGTTAAAGAAGAATGTGATCGGCGTTATTCCTACTTGCGAGAACATGCCCTCTGGTCAAGCCACTCGTCCTGGCGATATTGTGAAAAGTATGTCGGGTCAAACAATCGAGGTTCTCAATACCGATGCTGAAGGCCGTTTAATTCTGTGTGATGCGTTAACTTATGTTGAGCGCTTTAAACCTAAGGCCGTGATTGATATTGCAACTCTGACTGGTGCTTGCATTATTGCTTTGGGGCATGTGCATAGTGGCCTATTTTCAGAGGATGAAGCTTTGGTCGATGCTTTAACGAAGGCTGGTCATGCATCCTTGGATACAGTATGGCGTCTGCCTCTCGATGCTGCATATCAAGAGCAGTTGAAATCGAATTTTGCCGATATTGCTAATATTGGTGGTCGTCCTGCTGGTAGCGTTACAGCGGCGTGTTTCTTGGCTCGCTTTACTGAGAAATACAAATGGGCTCATTTAGATATCGCTGGCACTGCATGGAAGAGCGGGGCTGCCAAAGGGTCTACTGGAAGACCTGTCCCTTTGCTATTGAACTTCTTGCTTGAGCAGAAGTAATTCTTGTTCATTCATCATTTAGTGAAATAAGCTCATGGCAAGAATTGATTTTCATAGCAATGTGGCCGATAAGCTTGAATACGCTTGTCGATTAACTCGCAAGATTTGGAGTGCCACACCGGCAGGTCATCCTGTCAGAAATATTGTGATGGTAGGTGAAAAGACAGATCTGAAAAAATTGGATGAATTGCTTTGGACTTTTAGTGCAACCGATTTTTTGCCGCATTGTTTTATTGATGATGAGAGTGCATCTGAAACACCTATAGTATTAACAGATGATTTTGCTTCTCCCGCATTAAATGGAGTTCCTCATGCAGATGTCATGATTCATTTAGGTATGCGTATGCCTAAAGATGTGGCAGCCCTTGTTGCCCGCTTTCCTCGCATTGTTGAAGTGGTGACGGTCAATGATGCGGAGCGCCTAGCCGGACGTGAACGTTACAAGGCATATCGAGATTTAGGTCACGAATTGCATAATTTTGACCAATCTAAAAGTTAAGACTTTTTAATTCCTATTGCCACCATGTTGATCCATCCTCAGTTTGATCCTGTAGCCATTCATATTGGCTCTTTTGCAATACATTGGTATGGCGTGATGTACCTTTTAGCATTTGCGCAATTTTTGTTACTAGGGCGCTTGCGCATTCGCACTCCACTTTACCAAGCTATGGGGTGGACCTATAAAGATCTTGAGGATTTGTTATTCGCTGGAGTTCTTGGGGTGGTTCTTGGTGGGCGTCTCGGCTATACCCTGTTTTATATGCCTGGCTTTTACCTGACGCACCCATTAAGCATTTTAAAGATCTGGGAAGGTGGCATGTCCTTTCATGGTGGCTTGCTAGGCGTATTAGTCGCGTTACTTTGGTTTGCTCATCAACGTAAAACAACCTTCTTTGTAGTGAGCGATCTTGTAGCCCCTTTGGTTCCCTTTGGCTTGGCTTTTGGTCGATTGGGTAATTTCATTAATGGCGAGTTATGGGGAAGACCTACTGATCTTCCTTGGGCAATGGTGTTTCCCTTGGTGGATTCTGTGCCGCGCCATCCTTCACAAATTTACCAACTGTTTGGTGAGGGTGTATTGCTGGGAATTATTTTATGGATTTATGCCAGCAAGCCTCGCAGGGTAGGGCAAGTTTCTGGTCTATTTTTATTGGGCTATGGACTTTGCCGATTCTTAGCTGAGTTTGCCCGTGAGCCCGATGCGTTCTTGGGTCTGCTGGGATTAGGTTTGTCTATGGGGCAATGGCTTTGTGTCCCCATGATCTTTTTTGGTCTTTATTTATTAATCTTCTTTAAGCCTAAGAAGAGCTAATACTCATGCTCAATGAGGAAGTCACACTCCGCAAGCTGCAAATTCTTTGCTCTTTCGTGAGAACTGGTAACTTATCTCGCACTGCGGATGAGATGGGCCTGAGTTCTGTGAGTATTCATAAAGCCTTACACTCTCTTGAGGACGGCATTGGTTGCCCTCTATTTATTCGAGATGGCCGCTTATTAAAGCCTTTACCAACAGCCTTATATCTTGCCGAGTCTTCCCTAGACTTGCTGGCCGATGCTGAGCGCATTATCAAGAGAACTCGCGATAAGGCCGGAATAGAGAGTGGCCAAATTCGTCTTGGCGCAATGTACTCCCTTACTGCCAATGTCATCCCAAAACTTATCATGGGCACCAAAATTCGTAGATCCGAGTTGGATATCGATTTATTTTTGGGTTCGAATGAAGATTTAATGAAAAAGCTCGTAGAAGGGAGAATCGATGCAATTCTCATTGCCATCCCCTTAACTCAATTGCCTGATGAAATGCAGGTAGTGTCTTTATTTGAAGATCGGCTCTATTTGGCCTCTTCGAAGAATCAAAAGCCAAAGCAACTGACGGTAGACATAGCGGACTATCAAGAGGAAAAGTTTTTGACCTTATTAGATGGCTTTGCTACAACATCGGGCTTTTACGATACTTTTAAGCTGGCTGGCTTTGAACCCAATATTGTCATGAAGGTGGGAGACATCTTTTCATTAATGAATATGGTGGCAAGTGGCATGGGAAGAACCCTTTTACCGGGCAGAGTTAAGGAAATGATGGGTGATGCCATTGAATTTACCCCTCTATTAGAAAAATATGAGGTGATTCAGCATATATCCCTTATCTATCTGAAGGTTAATGAATCTAATCCCAATATTTTGGCTTTAGCGGCTGAGGCCCGTATGCTGCATCGCAATATCTCTTAATGCCATTTCTTATATACCTCATTACAATTAACCTAAAGTTAACAAATAGCGTATTAACTTAATTGATTTCCTGTTGCCGCCTCTTTAAATTGTGTGCAGATGTCTAAATTGTTTAGTCATCCCAATTTGAGAGAAAACCATGCTGGAAAAGCTAGCAAAAGCTCGGAACCTATCTAAGGCAAATAAGGCGATTAATCGCTTGATTTCCGAGCGCGGCGAATCTAATGCGGTGAGTATGGCCAATGATGTGGTGAATAATTACCGCAAGCTCAGCAAAGATCAGCATGTGCAGTTTTTTACTTTCTTGTTTGAAAAATTAAACCCTCAAGCTGAAGTAGTCATGAAGGCCGCTCAAAATTATGCAGCCGAAGCAAGTGCGCGTAATTACATTCAACTGCAAAAGGTAATTGAGTCTCCTCGCCAAGAGTTATTCCGTCGCTTAAATCGTGCGAGCCAGGGCACTGCTGCAGTTGTGCAAATGCGCAGAGACTTATTGCAGATCTTGGATAAAAAGCCAGAGCTTGCTGCTGTGGATTTTGATATGCGACATTTGCTCTCCTCTTGGTTTAATCCAGGATTTTTAAAGATGCATCGCGTTGATTGGAAGTCTCCGGCTGAGGTTCTTGAAAAATTAATTCAACATGAGGCTGTGCACGCGATTGATGGCTGGGATGATTTGCGTCGTCGCCTGCAGCCAGATCGTCGGTGTTTTGCATTCTTTCATCCTCAGCTTCCTAGTGAGCCTTTGATCTTTGTTGAGGTAGCATTACTCCCTGAGATTCCAACAGTGATCACTCCATTGGTTGATAAGAAGGCTGAGACTGTTGATCAAGTCTCTCAATATAAAGTGGCAGTGTTTTACTCTATTAGTAACTGTGAGCCTGGTTTGCGTGGAGTTTCCATGGGAAATTTCCTCATCAAACGAGTGGCAGAACAATTGCATGCCGAGTTCCCTGGCATTAAAACCTTTGTCACCTTATCGCCTATCCCTGGGTTTATGGATTGGGTCGCTGCGGGGGCAAATTTAGGTGATGGTGTTCCTGAGGATCGTTTGAAGCCTAATCTTAAGCTGGCGCGTGATCAATCTTTAGCAATCCTCAAATTAGAAGCTCAATCGTGGAGTGAGAGACTGAGCGGCGGATGGCATCCAGATCAGGCTACAGAAAAAGAAAAAGAAGCTTTATTAAATCTTGCTGGTATTTATTTAGGTTTGGCATCTACAGGCCGCTCTGGCAACCCTGTTGCTAAGTTCCACTTAGGTAACGGTGCTAAATTGCATCTTATTAACTGGGCTGGAGATCTTTCACGTAAGGGTTTAAGGCAATCAGCTGGCCTGATGGTGAACTACCTTTATGACTTGGGTAATGTTGAGGATAACCATGAGCGTTTTGCAAATGGTGAAATTGTGTACTCAAGAGCAGTAGGGCGCTTAATGCAGCCATAAGGGATATAAAGCATTAAAAGAATTTGTAGGTGCAGGAGACGAGAGTGAGCAACGTGAATTGTTCGCCTTTACTAAGAAGCAGTGAAAAGTTGTGAAGTGCAGTAGTAAAAAAGTAGCAATCAAGAAGTTCAATGTAATTCCAGGATATTAATGAGGAGAGTGGCATGAGTAATGAATTCGATACTGGTTTTGATGCATCTAAACCCAATGAGTTACGTCGTCAGCTTTTGGCTGGTTCAGCTGCGTTGCCGTTGATGGGTCTAGGGTCAAGCGTTTGGGCTGCAGAAAGTTCAAAAACTCTCAACATCTCCCATCAGTTTCCTGGAGGCACTATTGAATCTGGCGATTTCCGTGATCGTCTGTGCAGAAGGTTTGGCGTAGAAGTAGAAAAGCGTACTAAGGGTGCTTTGAAGTTTCAGGTATACCCAGGCTCATCCCTAATGAAAACCAATGCGCAATTTAGCGCTATGCGTAAAGGGGCCTTGGACCTCAGTTTGTTCCCACTGCCATATGCTGGCGGTGAGGTTCCAGAAGTGAATATTAGCCTTATGCCAGCCTTGGTAACAAGTTATGAGCAGGCTGCAAAATGGAAAACCGCTGAAGTGGGTCGCTTATTAACCAAATTCCTCGAAAGCAAGGGAATTGTGATTTTGAGTTGGGTTTGGCAGGCTGGTGGTGTTGCCAGTAGATTAAAGCCTGTCATCGTTCCTGATGATGTTAAGGGTATGAAGATTCGTGGTGGTAGTCGAGAGTTTGACTTGATGCTCAAGGCTGCAGGCGCTTCTGTGATCTCCTTGCCTTCTAACGAGATCTACGCAGCCATGCAAACAGGTGCTATGGATGCTGCTTATACGTCTTCAACTAGCTTTATGTCGTTCAAGCTAGAAGAGTTGGCCAAAGCATTTACTAGCGCTAGAAATAAATCTTATTGGTTCATGCTTGAGCCATTGTTGATGTCAAAACAAATTTTTGATGCCCTGCCTAAAGACCAGCGCGACACTTTGATGGCTGTAGGTGCAGATATGGAAAAATTTGCTACGGACGCCGCAAAGGAGGATGACAAATCCGCTGCTTTAGCTTATGCGCGTGCTGGTAGCAAAGTAACGGATTTGGACGCCGCTATTGTGAACAAGTGGCAAGTTGTAGCACGTGAGAGCGCATGGAAGGATTTTTCAGATAAAAATGAAAACTGTGCCGCTTTAATCCAAGCAGCTCAAAAGTTGATCTAAGAATGATGCAAATTGTTCAAGCTGCTGACCGCTTAGTGTCAGCCATCAATAAGTTGATGTTGTTCTTGGGGTCGCTTGCTCTAGTGGCTGCTGCGATTATCTTAAGTTATAGCGTTGTATCTCGTGGTTTATTTCAAGCAACTACCGATTGGCAGGATGAGGCTTCAGTATTTTGCCTGGTGGGCGCCACTTTTCTCTGTGGTGCTTATGTTCAGGAGATTCGTGGACATGTTGGAATATCCGCAATTTCTACAATGCTGCCAAAAGCCCTCAATCAATTCAGAGTCATCCTTGTGGATGTGATTTCTTGTGCTTTCTGCGCCTTTTTCGCTTGGAAGTCCTGGAACCTATTCGACGAAGCTTGGGTTGAAGGTCAGGTGACATCTTCATCGTGGGCGCCTTCTTTGTGGATTCCTTACGGCATGATGGCCTTGGGTATGTCGCTACTTGCGGTGCAAATTTTGCTCCAAGTATTTGGGGATTTTTCTAAGTCAGAGAAGGTTAATTAATTATGTCAATTCTGATGCTTGGGATTTTATTTACGGCAGTTACCTTATTGGTGATGTTTTCGGGAATGCCGATTTCATTTGCATTAGGCAGTGTTGCAGTCATCTTCATGATTTTCTTTATGCCCGCATCCTCATTGGATACGGTAACGCAGAACGTGTATGAGGAGATGGCTAGCATCACCTTGCTTTCTATTCCTTTATTTATTATGAAGGGGGCCGCTATAGGCCGCTCAAGGGCTGGTCAGGATCTTTATGAGGCTTTGCATGTGTGGCTTGGGAAGATTCCTGGTGGCTTGGGTGTGGCTAACGTTTTAGCGTGCGCTTTATTCGCGGCGATGGCAGGCTCTAGTCCTGCAACCTGTTCTGCTATCGGTAGTGCTGGTATTCCTGAAATGCGTAAACGTGGCTATTCACCAGGTTTAGCTGCTGGGATTATTGCTGCTGGTGGTACTTTGGGCATTTTATTGCCACCATCGATCACCATGATTTTGTATTCGGTAGCTGCCGAGCAATCATTAGGCCGCTTATTTCTAGCAGGCATTGGCCCGGGCTTGATGTTGGTAGTATTTTTCTCAATCTATACCGTTTATCGATTCCGTAAGGAATATCGCATGGCTCAAGTAGCTTTTGATAACGGCATAAAGCATCAGCCTATTCTTGAGCGTCAAACTTACACGATGCAGCAAAAAATGAGCTCGCTCCCACGGGTAGCTCCATTTTTGATCTTGCTAATTGGTGTGATGATCGCGCTTTATGGCGGCTACGCAACACCTTCAGAGACTGCTGGTTTGGGCGCGATTCTGGCCTTTGTATTGATTGCCGTGATTTATAAGATGTGGCGTATTAAAGATTTATCGCCACTCTTAAAGGCCACCATTAAAGAATCCACAATGTTGATGTTCATCATTGGCATGTCTTTATTGTTCTCCAATGTCATGAGTCATTTGCATCTCAGTCAGTCTGCTGCACAGGCGATCGTAGAGCTAGGTCTTGGTAGATGGGGTTTATTGGCAGCGATCTTAGTCCTGGTCATTATCTTGGGATTCTTCTTGCCACCAGTTTCTATTATTTTGATGACCGCGCCTATTTTCTTGCCACCATTACGTGCCGCTGGATTTGATCTGGTTTGGTTTGGTGTCGTCATGACCATCGTGATGGAGACGGGATTAATTCATCCGCCTGTTGGACTCAATATTTTCGTTATTAAGAATATCGCTCCCGATATCTCCCTTAATGAAATTATTTCCGGTGTTTTCCCATTCGTAGTGATCATGATTTTGTCAGTTGTTCTGTTGTGTTTTGTGCCTGAGATTGCCACTGGATTTTCAAATCTAGTGATGGGATCCCCGCAAATTAACTGATCTTGTCACCACTTAAAAATTAATCAATAGGAATGTTTTCATGAATTTATATTCTTTACTGGAAAAAGGCTTTCCTAAGGATAAAAATGCCTGCGCTATAGAGACCCACGACGGTCTGTATTACTCATGGAGTGATTTGGAGCGCGCTACTGCCAAGATGGCAAATTTTTTAAAGAGCCTTAAGTTGCCTGCTGGCTCGCGTATTGCTGTGCAAGTTGAAAAATCTCCCGAAGCCTTATTTCTCTATTTGGCTACTATTAGAGCGGGATATGTGTACTTGCCTTTAAACACAGCATATCAATCTGCAGAGATTCAATATTTTATTGAGAATGCAGAACCCGCGGTAATGGTTTGCAGTAGCAAGAATTTCTCATGGGTATCTAAAGTAGCGTTCAAGGCTGGCACAAAATTTGTCTTTACCTTAGACGAAGACCGCAAGGGCACTTTGCTTGAGCGTTCCGGTGGTCTGAGTGATAAGTTCAAAACAGTTTCAGTGAAAGACGATGACCTGGCGGCAATTTTGTATACCTCTGGCACTACAGGGCGTAGTAAAGGGGCTATGCTGACTCATAAAAACTTGGGCAGTAACGCGAAGGTATTGCAAAAATTCTGGGGCTGGAAAAAAGGAGATGTATTGCTTCATGCATTGCCGATCTTCCATGTCCATGGTTTATTTGTAGCAGCTCATGGAGCGCTGATTAATGGCAGCAAGATGATTTGGTTGCCACGCTTAGATACTGCTCAATTAATTAGCTACATGCCAAGGTCTACGGTGATGATGGGCGTGCCGACTTTCTATGTTCGTCTGTTGGCCGATAAAGGGTTTACTAAAGAAGTGACTCGTAATATGCGCTTATTTGTTTCTGGATCAGCGCCTTTGCTGACTGAAACCTTTAACGCATTTAAAGACCTCATTGGCGAGCCAATCCTAGAGCGCTATGGCATGAGTGAGACAGTGATGCTTGTTTCAAATCCATACAAGGGTGCTCGTGTGGGCGGCTCAGTGGGTTTACCTTTGCCAGGCGTGAAGGTGCGCGTTGTTGATGAAAATAATAAGCCTTGCGGTGTCAATGAAATCGGCAGTATTCAGGTTAAAGGCCCGAATATATTTAAAGGTTACTGGCGCATGCCAGAAAAGACCGCTGAAGAATTTACCAAAGACGGTTGGTTTAAGACTGGCGATGTAGGTCGCTGGGGTGGGGCGGCCAATGGTGCCAATGCACCTAAAGATTACTTGTGTATCGTTGGTCGCAGTAAAGACTTGATTATTTCAGGTGGCTATAACGTCTATCCAAAAGAAATCGAAAGCTTCATTGATGATATGGATGGTGTTGACGAGAGTGCAGTCATTGGTATACCTCATCCAGATTTTGGTGAGGCAGTGATGGCGGTTGTGGTTCCCAAGGCCGGTGCTAAATTGGATGCGCAGGCGATGATCAATACCCTGAAAACCCAAATTGCCAACTTCAAAATACCAAAACGTTTAGAAATTGTTGCTGACTTACCTCGCAATACCATGGGAAAAGTTCAGAAGAATATTTTGCGTCAACAGTACGGTAGTTAAATCCCGAATGCTTTGCGGCTTTCATTAAACATGAAGGCCGCAATGAAAAACAGTAGCACACCAAAGACACGCTTTAAATGGGCGATCGGTAATTTTCTAGACATCTTCGCACCTAATGGAGCCGTGAAGATGCTCACGATGACGATGCAAATAACTGCTGGGAGGTAAACATAACCTAGCGACCCAGAAGGTAGGGTAGTGTTACCCCAACTGCCATACATATAGCCAATGGTCGCAGCTAATGCCACCGGAAATCCAAGCCCTGAAGAAGTAGCCATTGCGGTATGAGGCTTCACATTGCACCAAAGCATAAAGGGTACGGTAATAAAAGCTCCACCCGCACCTACGAGGCTAGCCAAACAGCCTGCGAAGGTACCAAAACAGGTTAGACCCAAAGCGCCTGGTAAGTTACGCTCTGGCTTGGGTTGCTTGTTAAGAAACATGCGAACCGAGGCATACAAAATAAAAACGCCAAAGCAAAGCGAGAGCCAGGAGGTATTGAGCGCATCAAATATTTCACTACCACCAATCAGGCTACCAAGCACAATTCCAGGTCCCAAAGAGGCAATCAACTTCCAGTCAACGTAGTTGTGTTTGTGATGAGCCCAGATTGCTGATGATGTAGTGAAGATAATAGTTGCCATGCTCGAGGCAATCGCCATATGCACAATCACCGCTTGATTAAAGCCGATGTGATTAAACACGATGATCATGATGGGTACCAAAATCATCCCACCACCAATACCTAAAAGACCTGCTAAAAACCCGGATACTCCTCCCGAGAAAATGAGTAGGACTATGTCATTTATTGGCATGAATTCCCCGCCTTAGCCGCTAGGCCGTCATCCTGAACCCTAAGGTTCAAGGTGGAACGGCTACTATGCTTTGGGTGCATCAAGAACTTCAGGGAGTGAACAGCGCGAAGCTGCCACTATGAATTTTCAAGACGCTCACGCCCGCAAGGTAAAGATCGTTCCTGATGCTTGCGCATCGGTTCAAGGAACTATTGGCCTTGGCGAACCAGGCAGGGAAAGGGTTTGCATCAAAGTATCGACTTGCTCCTCCAAGGAGCGAATCTCTTCTTTGAGTTGCGCAACTTCTTGGGTATTCACGCCAGAGGTTTCGCTGGATGCTTTAGCGTGCTGACTATCTGTTTGCAGACTGATGAGGTCGCCTGCTATCTTCAGTGCCGCCATCATGCTAGCGCGTTCTATGCTGCGATTACCGCCATTAATGGCTAATTTAATTTGCTCATCCACCAAAGTGCAGGCAGCACGAAGTAAGGGCTCATGCTCGGCGCTCGTGGCCAAGGTAATTTTTTGACTAGCAAGAGTAACTTCAATGCGTCGTTGGTTCATTGCTTTCCTCTGGGTTGCTTGGAGATACTGCTTCACCAAGTAAATTCATTTGACGCCCGTCAGTTTGCTCTGGCAAACGACTTAATATATGTTGAATGCGTTTTTGAGCATCTTCAATTTTGCCTTCCAACTGAACGCGATCTTGAATGATTTTCTTCACGGTTTCAGTGACAAGTTGAATTTTATTGCCCACTCGTTTAATGGATGCGCTTAAATCACCTAGGTCATTGGCGGGGCCATTGGAGGAGAGAGGGCTTTTCTCATTCATATTGGCATTGTAGCCGCAGGAAAAGCTCTGGGGTGAAGGGTCTTGCTTAAAATCCTAGTTTGGTAGGGCTACCCAGTCATTTCCAGCTTTTTCGAGGCGAATACGGCCGTCAAATAAATCTATAAGGGCTTGATGGGTCTGTGGATCTTGGCTGGAGCCCTGGAAATGCATGCCGCCATGATTGAGCATGATGATGTGATCTGCCCTGAGGGCAAAGTGAATTTCATGGAGAACGGTGACTAGGGTTTTGCCTTGGACAAGCAGATTTTTCTGTTGTTTTAACCAATCCGCTTGATGTGGGGGGTCTAAATTGGCCAAAGGTTCATCCATCAGCAGTACGTGGGCATCAACAGCGAGTAGTCGAGCCATGAGCACCCGCTGACGCTCACCCCCAGAAAGTTGATGCAAAAGACGCCCTCGCAACTCCCATGAGTGGGTTTGTTTTAATGCTTGCTCAACCTTAAGGTGATCTTTCGGAGTGGGTAAATGGAGCCAGGTTTGATGAGGAAGTCGTCCCAACATCACCGTATCGTAGACATTGAGGCAATCTTCAAACTCTTGATGGGTATTAGCGTTTTGCTCTAACCATCCCAATGTCTTTGCTCGATCTTTATTGGACAAAGTTTTGAGATCCGTTCCACCTAAACTGATTGATCCTGTGTAATGCAACAAGCCAACCATGGCCTGTAAAAGCGAAGACTTACCGGCACCATTTGGCCCGACAATGCTTGTCCATTGCTTTTGGGGAATATGCAGATTGAGCTCTCGGAGGATCGCGCATGGTCCTCTATAGATCGATAACTGATGAGTGTTCATGAATGAGCGCCCATTTGACTGCGTTTAAGCAGAGTAAGCAGATAGATTCCGCCCAATACCGCCGTCACAATTCCCACGGGAATTTCTATGGGAGCAAAAAGCGTACGTGCCAATAAATCCGAACCAAGTAGCAAGATGCCCCCAGCAAAACTGGAGAAAAGTAATTGACTGCGTTGGCGACCGGCTGAAAGTTTGCGAACCAGATGCGGAGCGGCTAAGCCAACAAAAGCAATTAAGCCAGTTTGCGCTACGGCGCAGCCAGTCGCTAAAGCCAATATACCTATGAGGGTTAGCCTTAGCTGGGCGAGGGGTAGGCCCAAGGTAAGGGCCGTATTTTCTCCAAGAGCAAGGGCATCTAGGGCTGGGCTAATGAGTAAGGTAATGATGAGGCAAATGGTCAGGGTTATAGCCATTAGCTGAACCGCACTCCAGGTAAGCAGGGTTGTATTGCCCAACATGAAGGATTGGATGCTTTGATAGAGATCAGGACGTATAAAAGTAAATAATGAATTTGCTGCGCCCAGAATGACACTAATGACAACTCCAGAGAGTAGTAGTCTTAACGAGTTTCGATATCCCCCGGCGAGAAGGAGTGCCGCCAGCACACCCAGTAAGGCACCTATAAATGCTCCGCCATTGATTCCAACCGTCTCCAATAATGGCGACCCGATTTGAGCAAAACACAACATGATGCCCACACCCAAGAGTGCTCCTGAGGCGCTACCTAATAGGTATGGATCAGCTAAGGGATTGCGAAACAGGCTTTGCGCAATACCTCCCGCCAGACCCAATAATGCCCCAGCAAGATAGGCACCAAGTGATCTGGGAAGGCGAATATCAAATAGGATGGTTGGACTGGCGTCTGATAAATTCCAGCTTATACCGGCACTTCCTAAAAAAGATCCAAGCATAAGCAATGCCAAACTTATTGCCAGCAAGATTATGAGCTTTGGTAGAAAGTGTTTTGGGGTCATTGTTGGGATGATGACATCTTCTTTTGAATGCATTCAGAAATAATGAAAGCCGCTTCTCCCATGCGAGGTCCTGGTCGAACTAGGATGTCATTTTCTTCAGGGGTAAATGTGCAGATTTTATTTTGGGAGATTGCTGGAATAGTTGACCATCCAGGCCGTTTTTTAAGTTGACTTACCTGAGTTTCACTAATGAGGATGACTTGGGGTCTAGCCTTCACTACAAACTCTGGATTAATTTTGGGGAAGGGTCCAAGAGATGCCGGGATGATATTCATTAAGCCCAGGCTATTTAAAATCTCTCCAATAAATGAACTTCTTCCTGCGGCATATGGCGCTGGATTGACTTCAAAATAAACGGAGATATTTTTCGGTGAAGCAGGGAGTTGTTTGGCAGATCTAACAATCTGCATTTGGATTTGGTCCCAAACACGCTGACCTTGGGTAGTTGCAAAAACCAAATCTAGTTTTTGTAGGGCGCGATGCTCATCTTCCATAGATTTAATATCAAGACCTAAGGTCGCAATACCCAATGACTTTAATCGTGGAATTAAAGGGGAGGCTTTTTCAAGTAAAACCAAATCGGGTTTAAGTTGAACGATGCGCTCGATATTAAAGTCACCAATCGCCCCAAGCTTGGGAAGTGAGTCTATCGACTTGGGCCAATTGGAGTAACGGTCTGTACCAACTAGTGTGTTGCATTTTCCTAAAGCGCAGACTGACTCAGTCAAGGAGGGGAGTAGGCTAATGACGCGTTGAGGTGGGTTATTTATGGTTAAGGTATCGCCACCATCATCAGCCACGGTAATGGGGGAGGCCAGCAACCCTAATGAAAAGAACAGTAAAAACAAAACAACCCCCACCCATACATACTGGGCTTGAGTTAGGGGTTGAGTGATTTTTTTCATCATTTACTTCCTCATTTACTTCATCCATTACTTCATTGCGTAGCGTATGCCGGCAAAGATGTTTGAACCCATTGGGTTGTAACCATATGTCAGCTGATATTGTTTATTAAGCACGTTATTCCAACGGGCAAATACCGTCCAATCTTTCTCAAGCTCATAACTTGAATAGAGGTTGAATATCGAGTATCCACCCATCACACCGTTATAAACGGTACCCATACTTGGATCAGAGTTCGAGCCGTCTTGACGTTGACCTGAGAATGTTCCCCCAAGACCAGCTATTAATTTCTGATAGTTATACTCAACTGATGCATTGCCAAATGTACGTGCTCGCTTAAGAAGGAGTGTGTCATTGGTTACATTCTCAGGATTTTGCTGATCTACAGATCCCTTTACCTTAAAGTTTCCAAGATAAGCGGCCCCACCAAATGAAACTCCTGTAATGCGGGCTAAACCAACGTTTACTGCGCAGCTTAGTTGATTTATTGGGCATCCAGAATAACCTGATGGGCTAGTTTGAATTAAGTTAGAAATCGTATTGGTGTAAGCAACGATGTGGGCCTCATACATGCTCGCATCGTAGTGAAGGCCAACCTCAGTATTTTTACTGTATTCAGCCTTTAGGTTGGGATTGCCATACCCGGGGTAATAAAGATCGGTAAATGAAGGTGCTTTAAATCCAGTGCCATAGTTAATGTTTGCACGCCACTCTTTGGTAAAGAAGTATCCGTAAGATATCGCACCCGTAGTTTGTGGACCATAACCGGTAATACTGTCATTTCGAATGGATGCGTTCGCTAAGTTATCACCCCTTTTGAGTTGATAGGAGCCCGCTACTGAATTTGTATTGCGTGTTTGGCTAAAGCTCTCTGGCAGATAAGTGGTGTACCAGTTAATTTGATTGGAAACAATGCTTTGTGTGCGTCTCTCAGCTAGTAGCTGCAATAAATCGGACCCAATTGCTATATCGTTTTGCCAGTTATAGATATTTTGCTTTGTATTGGTAACAGGGTTATAGGTAGTTGAGTTCGCATTTTCTGGTTGATATAGCTGGTTGCTATTGTTGGATATCGATGCCTGCAAATTACTCTTCCATTGGTCGGTAATTTGATTTTTTGAATACACCGAGTAAACACCCGTTTGAGAGATCGCATTCTGAGCTTGCTGAATGGATGGTGAGCCAGTCATCCAGCCAGAATCAGTTGCATTAAAGCCGGGCATTTGTGAGTTCAGGCGGCTTTGGAGCATCTGGAAGCCGACGACTTGACCCTTGGACCATTCTTGAGAGAGTTTGCCTGTAACGCCATTTTGAACATACCCTGTTTTCATGGAGGTTAATCCAAACGGGTTGTTGCTAGCTATCGTATTAAATCCCGTGGATAAAGTTTCACTTACTCCGAGTGAGTAACGAATCTTTTGCTCGCCCTCAGTAGAGCCATAAATGCTGGCATCGCTGACGCTAGTACCATAGGTTCCATATCCACTTGAAACGCTGACTTTGGCTGGACCGTCACCATTTTTAGTGAAAATTTGTACTACACCGCCAATTGCATCGGCACCATATAAGCTGCTTTGAGGTCCAAAGATGATTTCAATATGATCAATGAGTGGAAGGGGAATAGATTCCCATGGAGGGCCGCCCGATATTCCTGAATCCGTTCTTACTCCGTCAATCAGAACGAGACTTTGTTCATTTGAGGTTCCCCGTAGATATACGCTTGAACCATATCCTCCGCCACCCATGCCATTGGTGATTTCAACGCCGCGCTGCCGTTGTAATAAATCCACTAAGCTAGTTTGACCCGCTTGCGTAATTTCTTCCGGGCCAATGTAATCGTAATCAGCTAAAACGTTACTTGCTGATACTGGAGTGCGATTTGCGGTTACTAAAACTGGATCTAATGAATTAGGTGCTACCGCTACAGAAACATTTCCTGTACTTTGTGAAAATGCTGAAGTGCTAAAAATGAGAGTGGCACTACAAAATAAGGCGCTTAATTTATTGCCCTTGAACTGCTGTTTCATGACGAACTTTCTGCCTTCGAAGTACCTAGCTAACTTCCCCGTAAGCTGGGTCGAACAGAATTTCACGTGCAAGAGTTCAGGCGTCAATTTGGTGCCAAGGCACCTTCATTGGCGCGCGAAGATCCCCGTCCGCAAAATTCCACCTGTCTTGGCCGGTATCCGGGCTAGCAAATCTCAGAATCTGGCCTTCCCATGCATTGACACGCACAGTGGCTCAATCAGACTCCTGACACTTTAAAAAAGTGCATTTACTTACCGTTGCGGGGGCAGCACACGTTTAGTGTTTCCCGTTTAACTTTATTGCATTGCAATAAAGCACCACGACCCCAAGATTCTAGCTTAAATAAGAAAGAATTCCCGCAAGATGGACCTAGAAGTAAAAAAGCGCCCCTCAGAGCGCTTTGATAGGTTGATAACTTAGCGTTTAAATCTCTAAGTTATCAATCAGGCGGGTCTTGCCAAGCTTGGCAGCAGTCAGAATCACCAACGACTCACCTGCTTGCAGGTTGAGGTCGGTGGAAGGTGCCAAATCGCTTTGTTGGCGAATGGCAATATAGTCCGGTTCCCAACCACGAAGCGCTAATTTCTCAACAGCCATTTTTTCGATCATTGCAAGCGCCTCTAAGTTTCTATCCTTCAGATCAAGAACTTGATTACGCACTTCATTGAGTAAGCGCTGTAAGTGAGGGGCTTCAGCACGCTCTTGGACGGTGAGGTAGCTATTGCGGGATGAGAGTGCAAGACCATCCTCGGCGCGAACCGTTTCTCCGGGAATGATTTCGACCGGAAGTGCAAATTGTTTGGCCATCTGACGAATAATCATCAACTGTTGATAATCTTTTTTCCCAAACACGGCTACCTTGGGTTGCACACAAGATAACAACTTCAAAACTACTGTGCAAACACCTTTAAAAAAACCTGGGCGGAACTCGCCCTCCAAAATATCACCCAACTGTTGAGGAGGGTCAACACGATACTCCTGAGGTTGCGGGTAAAGATCGCGTTCAGACGGTGCAAAGAGAATATACACACCCTCTTTTTCAAGTTTTTCAATATCCGCTTGCATGGTCCGAGGGTAGTTTTCGAAATCCTCATTCGGACCGAACTGCAAGCGGTTGACAAAGATGCTGGCCACTACTGGATCACCGTGCTGTCTAGCTAAACGCATAAGAGACAGATGACCTTCGTGCAGGTTACCCATTGTTGGCACAAAAGATGCGCGATTTTGACCGCGCAAGTGATCGCGTAATTCTTGTATATCGCTAATGATTTTCATGCGCTAGGAGTGTATGCAAGACGGACGTAAATTGGCGCGTAGGGCTCTGCTTGTGTAATTTCCACTAAGGCTTCGCGAGAGAGTTCAAGCATCGCAATAAAGTTGACGATGACAACAGGAACACCTTTTCCTGACTTAATGGCATCTTCAAACAATTCGCTAAATTCGACAAAACGCGTGCTTTGTAGGTGACGCAAAATACGCGTCATAAAGTCCCGCACAGAAAGCTCTTCACGAGTAATGGTGTGATGTTGATTGAGTTTGGCGCGGTGAAGGACGTCACGCCAAGCCATTTGCAAATCATCTAAATTGACTTCTGGCCAAGTAACTGCAACCGTTGTATCGACATGGCCATGAGCAATTTGGAAATCACGTCCTTGTTGAGGGATTTGATCGAGCTCTTGGGCTGCCAGCTTCATGCGTTCGTACTCAAGGAGACGGCGAACTAACTCAGCGCGTGGGTCTTCAACCTCTTCATCGCTATCGGCCTTCTTCATTGGCAACAACATGCGGGATTTAATTTCAATCAACATCGCAGCCATCAGCAAATATTCAGCTGCCAACTCAAGGTTGTTATGACGAATTTGGTCAATATAACTGAGGTACTGTAAGGTAACCTGAGCCATTGGAATATCGAGGACATTGAAGTTTTGCTTGCGAATCAAATACAGCAAAAGATCAAGGGGGCCTTCAAATGCTTCTAGAAAAACTTCTAGCGCATCCGGGGGGATGTAAAGATCGGTCGGGAGCTTAAATAAGGGCTCACCGTAAAGCTTCGCAAATGCCGAAGACATCCCATCGGTTACTGATGGGGTGCTATCTAGTAAATCCGATATTGGCTGAGCGCTGGGTTCAGTCATTCGAGTAAACGTAGGCGCGTTGCTTTAACTTAGCTTCTTGTGCGCGACGTTTGTCTTCAGCAGTCAGCGGCTCTTTATCCCAAAGGAGGGCGCGACCGGCCTGCTGACCTGCTTCGATCTCAGGTTTCTCGGATTTAAGTTCGGTTAAGAACTTGGTGAATTCGGATACATATCTTGCCATGGCAATTCCTAAAATACTTATTAAATTCAATAACTTACAAAAGTACCGTACTGACTGCAAACATCATTATTAACGATTTTCTTCATAAATCAGTCGACTTTGGCTGTTATCGACTGAAATATGTGGTTTTTACAGGGTTTTTAGAGATTTGCTGCCAATAAAGTCTCAATTTGAGGTGCTTCGACACGGGTCATGAGATGTTTATAGGCTTTAATCGGGTTTTTGCTCGAAAGTGGGGTGTTGACGTCATCCCAGCTCAAGGCGGGTAGAGATAGAAATTCCTCTACTCCAGCCGCCACTTGCGGAATGACGGGTTTGAGATACAGGCTCAGCATTCTAAAAGCCTCTAAAGTGACGCTACATACTTTTTGGAGGTCGGCTTCACGCTCAGGGGCTTTGGCGATTTCCCAGGGCTTGTTTTCATCAACAAAAGCATTTACCTTGTCTGCAAGTTCCATGATGGATCGAAGGGCTTTAGCGAATTCACGGCCTTCATAAAGCGCCGCAATTTTTTCGCTGGAATGGCGAATTTCTTCGAGTAATGGGTTGTTCATCACCTCATCAGAAACTACGCCACCAAAACGCTTCACCAGAAAGCCTGCGCTACGACTGGCGATATTAATGTACTTACCAACTAAATCACTATTTACTCGTGCAACGAAATCTTGAAGATTTAAATCTAAATCTTCCATGCTGTCATTAAGTTTGGTCGCAAAGTAGTAGCGGAACCATTCTGGATTAAATCCAGATTCAATGACGCTATGAGCAGAGATCAAAGTACCACGTGACTTGCTCATTTTCTCGCCATCTACTGTCAGAAAGCCATGAGCAAAAATATTAGTAGGGGTGCGATAGCCTGCGAACTGTAAGGTGGCCGGCCAGAAGAGGGTATGGAAATAGAGAATATCTTTACCGATGAAATGGTATTGCTCGGTAGTGGTATCTGGCTTAACCCATTCTTCAAAGTTCAGGCCCTTGCTAGTACAGTAATTGAGGAAGCTTGCGTAATAGCCAATAGGCGCATCGAGCCATACGTAGAAGTACTTGCCTGGAGCATCTGGGATTTCAAAGCCAAAGTAAGGGGCATCGCGGGAAATATCCCAATCGCCCAATTTGCTCTCGCCTGGTTCACCCACCCACTCTTTCATTTTGTTGCGAGCTTCAGGTTGAAGCGGTGTTCTGACTTGGGTCCATTCGCGCAAGAAAGTCTCGCAGCGTGGATCGGAAAGTTTGAAGAAGTAGTGGTCAGAAACTTTTTTGATCGGTGTGGCACCACTGACTACGGAGAATGGGTTTTTGAGATCGGTGGGGGAATAAGTTGCGCCGCACTTTTCGCAATTGTCGCCATATTGATCTTTAGCGCCACACTTAGGGCACTCGCCTTTAATAAAGCGATCTGGCAAGAACATTTCTTTGACTGGGTCATAAGCTTGCTCAATTGCGCGCTTTTCAATTAAGCCGGCATCACGTAGCTTGAGATAAATGCTTTGCGCAAGCTTTTCATTTTCAGGGCTATCGGTGGTGTAGTAGTTGTCGAATGAAATTAAGAAGTCATCAAAGTCGCGCTTATGTTCTTTCCAAACATTCGCAATCAGTTCTTTGGGGGTAAGTCCTTCTTTTTCAGCGCGCAACATGATGGGCGTGCCATGAGTATCGTCGGCGCCAACGTAATGCACTTCATGTCCGCGCATTCTTTGGTAGCGAACCCAAATATCCGTTTGTACATATTCCACCAAATGGCCGATATGAATTTGACCGTTAGCGTACGGTAGGGCGGAGGTGACCAGAATGCGACGTGGGGAGCTGCTCATGGAAAGCTGACTTAATCTAAATGGGTGGATAGGGAATTATGGGGCTTAGATATCTATTGAGCAGTAATTTTAGACTGCGGTTAAAGTCAAACTTCAGTAAATTCCGATTTGCACCCCATTTGAGAAAGTGATTTATGGCTGTTCCCCCCAAAATTCAGATGTCGAATGCTTCTGTACCGCTGGTGCATGAGGTGGAGGTTATGGATGAGGCGGGACGTCTTAAAACTACCTATATTCCTGGGGAGCGTCCTCTAACGATTTATTTGGATAAGCGTGAGGTAGTCACCTTGATGACCCTGGGAAGCGCTCCTGAGGCCTTGGTTTTGGGGTATCTGAGAAATCAGCGTCTAGTGGAGTCGGTTGAGGATATTGAGAGTATTCAGGTGGATTGGGAAACCGATTCGGCAGCCGTGACGACTTATCGAAATACCGTAGATATCGATGCGCTGACTAGTAAGCGGGTGGTAACGACTGGATGCGGTCAGGGGACTATGTTTGGCGGCCTTATTGAGGAAATGTCGGGGATTCGATTGCCTGATGGCCCAAGGCTAACCCAAGAGGCAATCGTTGCCCTAGTGGAGGCTATTCGCACGCATGACACTATTTACAAAAAATCCGGATCTGTTCATGCATGCGCTGTTTTTGAGCGAGATGGTGAAAGCGCAGTGCGTTTACTCCACTTTATCGAGGATGTAGGTCGCCATAATGCTGTGGACTCGATATCAGGTCTGATGTGGCTGACAAATAAGCCTGGCAAAGACCTCATATTTTTTACGACTGGCCGGTTAACGTCCGAAATGGTCATCAAAGGAGCGCAAATGGGGATTCCATTTCTTTTAACGCGTTCTGGGGTGACCTTAATGGGCCTGGAGTTAGCTCGTCAAACCCATTTAACTCTGCTTTCTCGGTGTTCTGGCAAGCACTTTGAGATTTACAACGCTCCTGAGCGGGTGATTTTTACCCCGACCCTCTAAATATTACGTTTTGAAGTCCTTGGACTGTAAATTGCCTTTCCATAAATTGGTGGGCTTAGTCCCGTGAAGGTTTTACAATTCGGCCATGACTATTAAATCTGACCACTGGATCCGCCGCATGGGCGAGCAAGGCATGATCAGCCCATTTGAACCTGGGCAGGTCCGCCTTGATGCCGCAGGGCAAAAGATTGTGAGCTATGGCACTTCAAGCTATGGCTACGACATTCGTTGCGCTGACGAATTTAAAATCTTTACCAACATCAACAGCACCATCGTAGATCCGAAAAATTTTGACGAACAGTCTTTCGTGGACTTCAAAGGGCCGGTGTGCATCATTCCACCCAACTCTTTTGCTTTGGCAAGAACTGTTGAGTACTTCAAGATTCCGCGCAGTGTATTAACGGTCTGTGTAGGAAAGAGTACTTATGCGCGTTGCGGCATTATTGTGAATGTGACTCCATTTGAGCCAGAGTGGGAAGGTTATGTCACTCTTGAGTTTTCTAACACCACACCTTTACCAGCGAAGATCTATGCTGGTGAAGGTTGCGCCCAAGTGCTGTTCTTTGAAAGCGATGAAGTGTGCGGTACCTCGTACAAAGATCGTGGCGGAAAATATCAAGGTCAGCAGGGTGTAACTCTGCCTAAGACCTAAATTATCGACAGCAGTGGACGATTTTCGATTAGGTCACCGCCCTGAGCGGATCAATCTTGAAGAATATCGAGCCACTCTCACGCGATCTGCAGTCGCACGTCCTGAAAATAATTTCTACCACTGGTTGTTAGGGACTTCCTGGACGAAGTTTTTGCTGTTGGTCATTACGGTTTATCTAGGCACCAATCTATTATTCGCCTTCGCGTATTTATGGTGTGGTGATGGTGCGATTACCAATGCTCAGCCAGGGTCTCTATTGGATGTATTTTTCTTTAGCGTCCAAACCATGGCAACCATTGGTTATGGCCGCATGACTCCAGTAGGTCATTGGCCTAATGGAATCGTGACTTTTGAAGCCTTCTTTGGAATTGTTTATTCCGCTTTAACAACGGGTTTAGCTTTCGCGCGATTTACTCGGCCTACTGCTGGAGTTCGCTTTTCAAAAGTGGCTATTGTCGGCAATCACGATGGCATTAAAACCCTTAAATTTCGTGTGTTAAATGAACGTAGCTCTCATATTGTTGAAGCGCAGCTGCGGCTTTGGTTGATTGCTGAAAGCATGACAGCAGAGGGCGAACGTTACCGTCGGTCAGTAGAACTTCCTTTGCATCGCGCTGAAAGTCCTGTTTTTTCTTTGACTTGGACGGCAATGCATAGCTTGGATGAAAGTAGCCCTTTGGCTGAATATCTTGCGCAAAGCGGTAATCAGCAGTGGCATTTATTAATCACGTTTACTGGGTACCATGAGAGTCTGGCCAACCAGGTCTATGCTCGTCATGTTTATGTGCCTAAAGATATACAGCAGAATGCGACTTTTATGGATATAGTCACCGTTTTGCCAGATGGTGGCCGGGTTATTGAGCTGGCCAATTTTGAGAAGTGGGTTCCGAATTCTTCGGACAAGTTAGCAGGGGATTATTTATGAAATTTCGTTTCCCAATCATCATTATTGATGAGGACTTTCGCTCTGAAAATATTTCAGGTTCCGGTATTCGTGACTTAGCGGAGGCTATTGAAAACGAAGGTATGGAAGTGATTGGTTTAACCAGCTACGGCGACCTCACTTCTTTTGCTCAACAAGCTTCGCGGGCTTCGAGTTTTATCGTATCGATTGACGATGAAGAGTTTGTTTCCGATTCGGAAGATCATGATCTTCCCGCATTGAATAATTTGCGGGCATTTATTACTGAAGTCCGTAAGCGCAATGAAGATATTCCGATCTTCTTGTATGGCGAGACTCGCACTTCTCGTCATATGCCTAATGATATTTTGCGGGAATTACATGGTTTCATTCATATGAATGAAGATACCCCAGAATTTGTTGCGCGCCACATTATTCGTGAGGCAAAGGTCTATCTTGATTCCTTAGCCCCGCCATTTTTCCGTGCTTTAACCAATTACGCTTCTGAAGGTTCTTACTCATGGCATTGCCCTGGGCACTCAGGTGGCGTCGCATTCTTAAAGAGTCCAGTAGGGCGGATGTTTCATCAGTTTTTTGGCGAGAACATGTTGCGTGCCGACGTGTGTAATGCCGTGGAAGAGCTTGGTCAACTGTTAGATCACACTGGACCTGTATTGCAAAGCGAACGTAATGCCGCTCGAATTTTTAATGCTGATCACTTGTTCTTTGTTACCAATGGCACGTCTACTTCAAACAAAATTGTTTGGCACTCAACCGTCGCTCCGGGTGACGTAGTGTTGGTTGACCGAAATTGCCATAAGTCTGTGATTCATTCAATCACCATGATGGGCGCGATTCCAATTTTCTTGATGCCAACCCGCAATCACCTTGGCATCATTGGCCCCATTCCTAAAGAAGAGTTTGAGTGGAAAAACATCAAGAAGAAAATTGATGCCAACCCATTCATCAAAGATAAAAATGTCGTACCGCGTGTGATGACGCTTACACAAAGCACCTATGACGGTATTGTGTACAACGTAGAAATGATCAAAGAGATGCTCGACGGTAAAGTCGATTCTTTGCATTTCGATGAGGCTTGGTTGCCTCATGCCGCTTTTCATCCATTCTATAAAGATATGCATGCGATTGGTTCGGACCGCAAGCGTACTAAAAAGAGTTTGATGTTCGCTACTCAGTCTACCCACAAGTTATTGGCTGGACTGTCGCAAGCATCACAAGTGTTGGTTCAAGATGCTGAAGAACATAAGCTTGATCGCGACTGCTTTAATGAGGCCTACTTGATGCATACCTCTACAAGCCCTCAGTACGCCATCATTGCATCTTGCGATGTATCGGCAGCCATGATGGAATCCCCTGGTGGCACCACTTTAGTAGAAGAGTCTATTGCTGAAGCAATGGATTTTCGTCGTGCGATGCGTGAGGTGGATGATCAGTTTGGGGCAGATTGGTGGTTCCAGGTTTGGGGTCCAGATCACCTGACTGAAGAAGGCATTGGCGAGCGCTCGGACTGGGTTTTGGAGCCAAATGCTAGTTGGCATGATTTTGGCAATCTTGCTAAAGACTTTAATATGCTCGACCCGATCAAAGCTACGGTTGTTACGCCTGGCTTGGATATCGAGGGTAACTTTGGATCAATGGGTATTCCTGCAAGTATTGTGACTAAGTACTTGGCTGAACATGGCGTGATTGTTGAGAAGTGCGGTCTGTATTCTTTTTTCATCATGTTCACGATCGGTATTACGAAGGGTCGCTGGAATACTTTGGTTACTGAACTGCAGCAATTTAAAGATCACTTTGATAAAAATGCGCCATTATGGAAGGTCTTACCAGAGTTCGTGGCTAAGCACCCGCGTTATGAACGTGTAGGCTTAAAGGATATTTGCCAGCAAATTCATGAGTTCTACAAGGGTCGAGATGTAGCGCGTATGACAACGGAAATGTATACCTCCAATATGGTTCCAGCCATGATGCCTTCAGAGGCTTGGGCGAAGATGGCGCATAAAGAGGTCGATCGCGTGCCGCTTGATCAGCTAGATGGACGTGTAACGGCGATGTTGGTCACTCCATATCCACCAGGCATTCCGCTGTTAATTCCAGGTGAGCGTTTCAATAAACGCATTATTGATTACCTCTATTTTGCGCGAGACTTCAATGAGAGGTTCCCTGGGTTTGAAACCGATATTCACGGCTTGGTTAAGGCTGAACTTAATGGGCATACGGAGTACTACGTAGACTGCGTAAGGCAAGAGCGCGACATTACTCTGTAAATCAAGAGAAGTATTTTTCTGCGGGCAGACCTTTTTGCTAAAGGTCTGCTTGATAGATTTTCCCCTCGATACCCGTGGCTGGGTTTTAAGCTTAAGCCACTCCCAGCAAGTCAAAGTGATAAGTCTGTTGCCCGAATTCCTTGGGTGATATGTAGGATTGTTTTCCCAGACTTTTCCACTGCACGGGACTTTTAAAATTCGGTCCGTCATATACAAATGTATGAAATTCACCATTCTCCCCACAGGCATCTACATTGCTGGGCAAGTTTTCAATATAGCGATGATCAAACTCCACGCCAACAAAAGATTCATCTAGAAAACGGCCATCAACACATACCACTCTCGCTTTAAAACCGGCATCTAGAAATTCATGCACCATCGATAGTCGATTTTCATTCCATAGCGGAAGTAACGCAGTAATGCCCGCTTCAGTACAGACCATCTCTTCCCATTCGCGGTGAGCCACAAGATCTATGTCGCCAAAAATAGCTTTTCTCACCCCTTTTGCGTGGAGATGATTTAATTTTTCAATAAAGCGTTTTTCGTAATCCTGCCAAGTGGCGGATATGAATTGATTTGCAATGCCTAGCGAATTACCTTGGGCAAGTATCAATTCTTTTGTGACGCCATGTGAACGGGTTTTTAACCCTGTTTCATCAAGAGCGGTTAACAGGTGGGTGATGTTGACGCCCCCAGAATTTTGCGAGCGCCACAAGGCTAAACAAGAATCTTTCCCGCCACTCCAAGATGCCATCGCTTGGATATCCATAGATTGAATGGCCCCTTCGTTTTTCACAGAGTTTTTCTCAAAACTCTGTGCTACCTATAGTTCTGCGCGGCCCCGCTTGATTGCAGCAAGCACCTGATTGGGGGCGGTACCACCAGCATGCTGGCGGGACTGCACTGATCCATCCACAGTCAGAAGGGCAAACACATCATCGCCCATGAGTTCAGGGCGATTATCTAAGCCACAAGCAAACCGTAATTCGGAAAGGCTTAAGTCGGTTAGCATGCAATTTCTGCCAACACAGGCCTTTACAGCATGCGCAACAGCCTCATGCGCATCACGAAATGCCAAACCTTTTTTAACCAAGTAATCAGCCAAGTCGGTTGCTGTAGCAAAGCCTTCTTCAGCAGCGGCTTTCATCACGTCAGCCTTTACTTCAATATGGGGAACCATATCCGCAAAAATGCGCAAGGTATCTTGCACTGTGTCAACAGCATCAAATAAAGGCTCTTTGTCCTCCTGATTGTCCTTGTTATAGGCAAGAGGTTGACTCTTCATGAGTGTCAATAAAGAAATCAAATCACCATAGACGCGACCCGTTTTGCCACGTGCTAATTCTGGGACATCGGGGTTCTTTTTCTGCGGCATGATCGAGCTACCCGTGCAGAAGCGGTCCGGCAAATCAATAAAGCCAAAGCGAGGACTTAACCAGAGAACAAGCTCTTCTGACAGGCGAGAGATATGCATCATTAAGATGGAGGCAAAAGCACAAAACTCGATAGCAAAGTCACGATCAGAAACAGCATCTAATGAGTTAGTACAGATGCCATCAAAGCCCAGTGCGCGAGCAACTTGTTCGCGATCAATTGGGTAGGTTGTTCCAGCTAAAGCTGCGGCACCTAGTGGCAGGCGGTTAAAGCGTGCGCGTAAATCTTTGAGACGACTGGCGTCACGGCTAAACATTTCAAAATAGGCCATCAAGTGATGCCCAAAGGTAATTGGCTGAGCAACTTGCAAGTGAGTGTGCCCCGGCATGATGGTTGCCGCATGTTTTTCAGCGAGCCCTAGCAGTGCGACACGCAATGTTTTTAGGGTGGCGGCGATTTCATCAACACTATCTCTTAACCAGAGGCGCAAATCGGTTGCGACTTGATCGTTTCGTGAGCGACCGGTATGCAAGCGTTTTCCAGCATCTCCGACTAATTCGGTAAGGCGGGCTTCAATATTGAGGTGGACATCTTCGAGGGCTAATTGCCAGTTAAATTCACCAGCCTCGATTTCACTCTTTATCAGGGCCATTCCCTTTTGAATATCAGCAAAATCTTGAGCGCTAATAATCTTTTGGGTAGCCAGCATTTCAGCATGGGCTAAGGAGCCCGCTATATCAACTAAGGCAAATCGTTGATCAAAGCCGATAGAGGCGGTATAACGCTGTACTAGTTCGTCGACAGGTTCGGCAAAACGGGCCGACCACGCTTGGGCTTTATTGGATAAGGAATTTTTTGATGAGCTCATAAACACAGTATATTGGTGTAGGTCTTTGATTATTTTAAATGTTATGTCCCAAACCCCTATTTCTACTTCTATTTCAGTTACCCCCACCCGTCTAGTCATCGCCTCGCGAGAGAGTCGTCTTGCTATGTGGCAGGCTGAGCACGTCCGAGATTGCCTTAAAAAGCTCTACCCTGCCTGCGATGTCCAAATTCTGGGTATGACTACCCAGGGCGATCAAATACTGGATAGGGCCCTGTCTAAGGTCGGCGGAAAGGGCTTATTTGTCAAAGAGCTCGAAGCGGCTCTTGAGGATGGTCGGGCTGATTTGGCGGTGCACTCCCTTAAAGATGTCCCTATGGTCATGCCAGAAGGATTTGATTTGGCCTGTGTAATGGCTCGAGAGGATGCGCGCGATGCTTTTGTATCCAATGACTATGCCTCTTTAGGTGAGTTGCCAGAAGGTGCTGTAGTTGGAACTTCAAGCTTACGCCGCGAAGCGGTTATACGGTCTCGCTACCCCCATTTGGAAATTCAACCCCTGCGAGGCAATCTGGATACCCGCATGGGCAAGCTTGATCGCGGGGAATATCAGGCTATTATTTTGGCTGCCGCTGGTCTGAAGCGTTTGGGTTTAGAGGGCCGTATTAAAGCTTATCTTCCATTTGATCCCTATACCCCTGCGGCTGGACAAGGTGCTTTGGGGATTGAGACGCTAAGCAAGCACCCCAATATCAAGGAATGGCTCAGTCCATTAAATGATTTGCCCACACTTTTAGCGGTTTCAGCAGAGCGCATGGTCTCTCGGCAACTGGGCGGCTCATGTCAGGTGCCCTTGGCTGCACACGCTGTTTGGAATAACCATCATATGCAGATTCGTTCTTTTGTCGCTAGCGTTGACGGGAAATCGATTTGCTTGGCGCAAGGTGAGGCACCCGTCGTCACGGTGGCTGATGCGGAAGCATTAGGTTTAGCAGTATCGAAAGACCTCATCGAACAGGGTGCTGCTGACCTATTACCTGATGGACTTCCGCAGTAAGTCCAAAACCTGACGCGCAATGAGTAAAAAAACCATCGTTGTTACTCGCCCTAGTGGGCAAGCGCATTCATTAATTGAACGACTCAGTGCCAGCTTTCTCTCAGAAGGTTATTTGGAGCAAGATTTGCCGCAAATATTGGCATTGCCATTACTGACGATTGTCCCAAAAACTGAAAATGGAATAGCGGGACAGGTGGCTAATGCCTTGCGGGATGCAGACTTGGCAATTTTTGTTAGCCCCAATGCTATTGAATGCACGATGCGTTTGCTATCTCAAGATTGGCAAGCATGTTCAGCCCATCCAATTCCCATTGGAGTGATGGGGGGTAGCAGTCGAGTAGCTTTACAGAGCCTTGGTATTGGAACTGAACAAGCCCCCACGCCGATATACCTCCCTCTTGAAAATCACCACTGGGACTCTGAAGGTCTCTGGGAGGTATTAAATTCCCTTGGCTGGGATTGGCCTCAGAAAAAAGTCGTGATCTTTAAAGGCGAGGGTGGCCGTGATTGGCTGGCCCAGACTTTAAAAGATGTGGGCGCTAGTGTGGAGTTAATCTCGGTATATGCCAGAATTCCTCTGGATGGAAATAGCCCTGAATGGGAATCCATTTTCCAAAAGGATTTTTCACAATCCCTCTGGTTACTGACTTCTTCAGAGGCTGTTCGCTATTTGGGTAAGGTGATTCAAGGCCCGCTTAATCAGACTAAGAAAACTTTGCTCTATGCGAGCGCGATTTGCCCACACCAAAATATTGGTGAAGCGGCTAAAGCTATTGGATTTGGAAAAGTCTTTATTTGCGAGCCAGGAGACGAGGCTCTTGTAAAGGCTAGCCAAGTTTGGCTAAGCCTATCTTCCTCTTAAAGTTTTAAGACTTATTGAGGCGCTTTAGTAGCTCAGGCAAGAAGATTTCATTTACCAATAAAGGATGTCCTTTAAGTCGATATAGGGTTCTTCTGGCCCATACCGGGGAAGGTAAAGGTGGGTACTTTTTAAAACATCTTTTCCAGAGCTCATCGCCCTTATCTAATTGGGCAATTTCACGATGATATTTTCGTTTGCTATGTTGGTGGGTTTTTGCAAACAGCACAGCCCCTAAGGGTTTTTTGCCTAAACGAAGGATGGCGTGATTGCTACCACTTGAGCTTGTTGTTGGGATGATGCTGTGGGCCATAACAAGGGGCACTTTATCTGCGCAAAGTAAGACTTCACGAATGCGGCAGCGACCAATCTTGAAATGAAAATAGCGACTTTCGTCGCTATTTAAGTTTTGGCGGGTATCACTCAGAACTAGAACTTCTAGTTTTTGACCAATAAGCCGCTCAATTTTTTGAGTTAATGAGCCGGTGTCACTAAGCCAAGACTGCCACTCGCGTGGCGCTTGATGAACTTCACCGGAATCGACTCGATTCCATACAGAACGGAGACGACGACGGTGAGTCATTTTTAGTTACCGCTAAAGCTTCTGCGTTGACCACCAGTTTTTGGTTTTGCAAAACGTGGACCAGCTGATGGACGTGAATCTCCAGAGCGTGGTGCTGGACGTGAGTCAGCAGAACGCGCAGGACGTGAGTCCGCAAAACGGTTGCCACTTGGGCGTGAATCGCCTGTTGGACGTGAATCGCTAGAGCGTGGCTCACTTGAGCGGGCCTCGAAATGATTGCCTGAACGGTTTCCACCGCCACCACCACCAGAACGAGACTCAGAACGTGCACCTGAACCATAACGACCACCGCCACCACCACCAGAACGGTTACCACCACCTGAACGACCGCCGCCTGGGCGACCACCGCCACCACCAAAGCTTGGCTTAGCTTGTGGCTCAAGACCAGCAATGACTGAAGCAGCGATATCTTGCTGTGTGAAACGCTCGATATTGCGAATCTTAGCGCGATCACGATGTTCAACCAAAGTAATGGCTACGCCATTACGACCAGCACGTCCAGTTCTACCGATGCGATGCGTATAGTCTTCTGGTTTCATTGGCAAGCCAAAGTTAATCACGTGACTAATACGTGGTACATCGATGCCGCGAGCGGCCACATCAGTCGCGACCAAAATCTTGGTGTGACCTTTGCGAAGAGATTCAAGACGACGCATACGAACGGCTTGAGGCATTGCACCATGAAGGGCGGTAGCTTCGTAACCATTTGCACGCAATGTGTCAGCAATTTTTTCGCTTTCAACTTGGGTGCTTGCAAATACAACCGCTTGATCCAAAGAGGCATCAGCCAAAATGTGCTCAAGCAATTTATGTTTGTGTGACAAGCTATCAGCCCAATGCAATTTCTGTTCGATGTTGGCGTGCTTTTCACCTGCATGAGCAAGTTCAATACGCTTTGCATTTGTTGTCAACTCGTTTGCCAAAGCCATAATTTTTGGCGCAAAAGTTGCAGAGAACATCAAAGTTTGGTTACGACCAGAACAGCGCTTGTCGATTGCTTCAAGATCATCGGCAAATCCCATGTCGAGCATGCGATCGGCTTCATCGATAACGAGTTGCTTTACATCACCAAGGTGAATGGCCTTGCTATCGCATAAGTCGAGCAAACGACCTGGAGTTGCAACAACCAAGGATGCGCCTTTAATAGCTTGGATCTGCTTGCCGTAAGGCATGCCACCCATAACGGTTGCAATCCGAATACCTTTGAGGCCGCGAACTAAGTTCACTGCATCTGCGGTAACTTGTTGAGCTAATTCACGAGTAGGGCAAAGAACTAATACCTTAGGCTGGGCGCGACCTGGTGTAGGTGCTGTGCCGTTTGGGTTCTCTTCAATCAACTGATGAATTAACGGTAATAAAAAGGCTGCGGTTTTGCCGCTACCAGTTTGGCTGCTGACCAATAAATCGCCACCAGCCAATGCAGCAGGAACAACCTGAGCTTGAACTTCAGTAGCTTGGGTATAACCCAATTCAGCAACGTTTTTAAGAAGTGAGGCAGCTAAGCCAAAAGACTGAAATGTATTTCCAGTCTGCTTTGAGTCCTGAGACTCGTGATTAGTTTCTTTAGAAAAAGTCATGCTATTACTCGTCCCTGTTGAGGGACGTCTCCGTATGTTGCACCCTGAGTTTTTTATAGGATGCGATGGTCAAAGGCATCGACCATCAGACAAGCGGCAGCGTTGTTGTGTTTATGACTTCTAAACTAATCGCTGAAATATAGCTGGGGGGCGATGAATCAAATTGCTTAAAAAAGCCTCCTATTATGGCATTTTGAGATCTGGATTACAAGGGTTTCCCCGAATTAATTTATTTAACTATGATTGGTAGGTGCTATCGCCTAATTTAATCCTTCTCTCCCCATCTCATGCGGGCATTTTTGATTTTCCTACTTATCTCTTGGGGGTGATTTTTACCATTGTCTTTCCAGGCCCAAACTCCCTGTATGTTTTAACAATTACTTCACGTAAAGGCTGGCGTGCGGGGACGTGGGCTGCATTGGGGATATTCGTGGGAGATGGCGTTTTGATGATGGCCGTTGCACTAGGAGCTGCCTCGCTATTAAATTCTTCGCCTATGCTTTTCAATATGGTGCGCACTCTCGGTGCCTTGTATTTAGCATGGATGGGCTTGGGCCTCATGCGCTCTGGTGTTCATCGTTGGAAAAATCTGCAGGATCTTACCGGGGTAAAAGAGATTCGCAGTTATTTGGATTCCGTACACCCCAGCTTGGCTGCATTGAGTTTGTCTTTAACAAACCCAAAGGCTATTTTTTTCTTTGTTTCTTTTTTTGCGCAATTCATTCAACCTGGATTTGCGCATCCCGCCTATACATTTTTATATTTAGCCCTAGTGCTGCAGATCGTCAGCATGAGTTATTTAGCCGGCTTAATTCTTGCTGGGCAATTTTTTCTGCGCTACTTTCATCGGCACCCACACTGTGCTGCCTTCCTTTGGCTATTGGTGGGCGCGCTCCTGATTGCCTTTGCAGGCAATCTGCTGCTCTAGTTTCTCCTTAGAGCTAGCTTTAGGGCTACCTTAGCCAGCGCAACAGACGATCCACTTTTTTCCCGTAAGGTGGGCGCGCAAGCTTGGTACCTCGCAAGAAACCCAGGCCCAAATAGCTTCGCACTTCCAAGATGGACTTGCTATGGCTGAAGGCCTCAAACCCAGCTTTGCCGTGATATGAGCCCATACCACTAGCTCCAATACCGCCAAATGGTAGATCTTCAACTGCCACATGCAATAAGGTGTCGTTAATTGTGACGCCTCCTGAGCGTGTGTCCCTTAAAACTTGCTGTAGATTCTGCTTGTCTTTGCCAAACCAATACAACGCCAGAGGTTTGGGGCGTTGGTTGATATAGGTGATTGCGGCACTTGTGGTGTTAACTGTCACGATGGGAAGAATAGGGCCAAAGATTTCTTCTTGGAGGGCTAGTGCATCTTCAGGAACGTCAATCAAAATGACGGGCTCAAAATTTCTGATTTGAGTTGTCGGCTTGAGAAGTGGAATGATTTTGGCGCCGCGACTTTGTGCATCGCTTACTAGGTGATGCCAGCGAGATAGTTGCATTTGATCAATAGGTCCCGTTAATTCTTCGGGATTTGAAAATTGACTCTGAGCCGCTGTTTGTAGTTCTTTAATCAAGGGGTCGCGCTGATCTGAGTTAATCAGAATGTAGTCGGGCGCAATACAAGTCTGACCACTATTTAATAATTTACCGTAGATGATGCTAGCAGCGGCATCTTTGAGCTTGGCTGAGCCATCTACGATCGCTGGAGATTTTCCACCTAACTCCAAGGTAACTGGGGTGAGGTTGTCTGCTGCGGCCCGCATGACTTTTTGTCCTGTGCCAGCTGAGCCAGTGAAAAAGAGGTGATCAAAAGGCAGTGCTGCAAATTGCTCGGCAACATCAACACCACCAGTGCTTACACAAAATTCAGTGTGATGAAAGTACTCTTGAATCAATCCCGCTAAAAAGCCTGAAGTTCGAGAGCTACGTTCGGAAACTTTGAGCCACACTCGGTTGCCTGCTGCTAAGGCAGATATGGCCGGAATTAATGCTAGTTGAATCGGGTAATTCCAGGGGCTTATTACCCCTATAACCCCCATCGATTGATTTTCTATCCAAGCTTGTGATGAACCCATGGATGAAGGCGTCGGCCTTAATTCGGGTTTCATCCACTCTTTAAGATGCTTGCGGGTGTGCTTGCAAGCCTGATAAATCATTTGAAACTCAGCAAGACGGGTTTCTATCGAGTGGCGAACCCCAAAATCCGCAGTCAAGGCTTTGCAGAGCTTTTCTTCATTGGCTGAAATCATTTGCTCAATACGGCCAATTCGCTCTAATCTGACCTCCAGGCTGGGATTGGGTTCTGCGGCATAGGCTGCCCTGATTTCGTCAAGCTGGATAGTAAAGCGATTCATGATGTATTGGCGGTTGGCAAACAATTTAATAAGGCATTAGGATAAAGCCATGAACGAAAATCGCACCCAAAATGATGTCCCTCTAGAGCGCGCCACCCTTGGAGGTGGATGTTTTTGGTGTTTGGAGGCGGTCTATCAGCAAATTCTCGGTGTAAAAGCGGTAATTTCTGGTTACGCTGGCGGAGCTCAGGCCAACCCCTCTTATGAGGCTGTCTGTACTGGAATGACAGGACATGCTGAGATTGTGGATGTGTATTTTGATCCAGCCCTTGTTTCTTACCGGGATTTACTAGAAATCTTCTTTGTAATTCATGATCCCACCACGTTGAATTACCAAGGCAATGACCATGGCACTCAATATCGATCAGTGATCTTTACGCATAGTGCGGAGCAAGGGCAAATTGCCAATGAGGTGGTTAAGGAGCTGCAAATATCCCATATTTACTCAAATCCAATTGTGACGCAAATTGAGCAGTCCCCAACTATCTATCCAGCTGAGGACTATCACCAGGATTATTTCCGCCAACACCCAGGACAGGGCTATTGCATGGCGGTAGTGGCCCCGAAGTTGGCAAAATTTAGAGCGAAATTTAAAGCACTGCTCGCGCCAGAATTTGCTTAAGGCGCAAGACGGGTAATTGTCCAGACGCCATTTACTAGCTGATAGTGAATACGATCATGGAGTCTTGAAGGACGACCCTGCCAAAATTCAATCTCAGTAGGGTGCAGGCGATAGCCACCCCAATGCTCAGGGCGTGGCGGTTCATCACCAAACTCAGCCTTGAGGCGACTTTCAGCCTCTTCTAGAAATTCTCGATTGGGAATCACTGCGCTTTGTGGAGATGCCCAGGCGCCAATCCTAGATTCTGGTGGACGTGAGTGGTAATAAATATCGCTTTGTGCGGCTTCTACGCGTTCAACATCGCCTTTAACACGCACTTGGCGTTCTAACTCATGCCAGTGAAACAAAAGAGCGGCTTGAGGTCTTACGGCTAAATCTTTACCTTTTTGGCTTTCATAATTAGTGAAAAAAGTGAAGCCATTCTGATCTGCGCCTTTTAGTAAGACAATACGAGCTGAGGGATTTCCTGCTTTATCGGCGGTAGCCAAGGTCATGGAGTTAGGTTCGGGACATTCAGCCTTAACGGCTTGATCAAACCACAGCTGAAACAAGGGGAGTGGATTTTCAGGAACATCAGTTTCTGAAAGCTGTCCAAAAGTATAGTTTTTGCGAAGTTGAGCGATGGAGTCCATTTTTTCAGTATAAAGAGAAGCTATGGTAGAAGACAAGGTAGAGGGTAACTTAGAAGATCGTCGTTTTGGAGGGGTTGCTCGACTCTACGGGGAAGAACTGCGTGAGCGCTTTCGTAATGCAACAGTAGTTGTCGCTGGCTTGGGCGGTGTCGGTTCTTGGGCTGCTGAAGCTTTGGCACGTACTGGCATAGGGCATTTGGTCGTAATCGATTTTGACCATATCGCTGAGAGCAATACCAACCGCCAATTACACGCCCTAGAGGGTGAGTATGGAAAGGCGAAAGTGGCGGCGATGTCTGAACGCATTCTTAAAATTAATCCTGATATCTTGCTAACTTCTTGTGATGAATTTCTTGAGCCTGAAAACCTAGATCAATTAATTCCTGTAGATGCTTTGGTTTTGGATGCCACAGATTCTGTACAGACCAAAATTGCTCTTGCTGCATGGGCTGTTAAAAATCAACGTGCATTAGTGATGTGCGGTGCTGCGGGCGGTAAGTCTGATCCGACTTCAGTACGTTGCGCTGATCTTTCTCGAACAGAGCAGGATGCTTTGCTTGCAAAGGTACGGGTCGGGCTTCGAACGGATCATGGTTTTTCAAGGGATCTTAAAAAGAAAATGGGAGTCAGAGCCATCTACTCTCATGAACCTCGTTCTGGTAGCGCTAATGGCGGCCTTGCTTGCTCAGGGTATGGCTCTACCATCATGGTGACCGCCGCTTGCGGATTAGCAGCAGCTGCAGAAATATTAAATTTACTTGCAGCGCAATAACAATCATCTTTATTACCCATCGAAATTCTTAGGGGATTTCCCTGTAGGAAATTACTGATTCTGTTGTCATCCGCAATTTATTTTTTTATCACATAAGCCCTATTGATTAGGGTTCACTCTTAATCATCGCTTCACTTTTGTTTGTTTTGTTACTTTAGGCACTTTCATCCTCTAGTACTTAGACAAACTCCTCCCTAGACTTTGCTCGGTTGGTAAATTTCCAACGACAAATCGAAAGGAGGTCTCTTTTGCAGACTGAACAAAATGGCTTGAAGCGCCACCTCAAAGTACGACATATTCGTTTGATGGCATTAGGGTCAACGATTGGAGTCGGATTATTTCTTGGTTCAGCAACAGCAATTCAAATTGCAGGACCCTCTATTCTTTTGGGGTATTTACTTGCGGGAATAGTGGCTTTTATTGTTCTGCGCACTTTAGGTGAAATGGCTGTCCACGAGCCGGTTGCGGGATCTTTCGCTGCTTATGCAAATACCTATGTTGGACCACTTGCTGGCTATATGGTCGGGTGGGGCTATTGGACCTATTGGATTGTGGTGGGTATAGCCGAGGTCACTGCCGTTGGAATTTACATGGGAATTTGGTTCCCCGAAACCCCTCAATGGATTTGGGCGCTTTCCTCAATCTTGATGATGGGTTTAGTCAATTTAATTGCTGTTAAGGTTTTTGGTGAATTTGAATTTTGGTTTGCTCTTATCAAAGTAGTGGCGATAGTGGCCATGATTGCCTTGGGTTGCTCTGTCATTTTCTTTGGGTTTACAAATGACTGGACGCCTCTTGGATTAAATAATTTATGGCAACACGGCGGCTTTTTTCCAAATGGCATTAGCGGTATGTTGCTGTCATTGCAAATGGTCTTATTCGCTTACGTAGGGATAGAGATGATTGGCCTTTCAGCAGGTGAAGCTGAAAATCCACAAAAGACCATTCCCATGGCGATTGATTCATTAGCTTGGCGGATTTTGATTTTTTACATGGGTGCCATTCTCGTAATCTTGGCCTTATTCCCATGGAATGAGGTGGGGCAACAAGGTAGTCCTTTCGTCGTCATGTTTGAGCGTATTGGTTTACGTGAAGCAGCGGGACTCATTAACTTTGTGGTTATTACAGCCGCCCTTTCTTCTTGTAACGCGGGAATCTTTAGTGGTGGACGTTTGCTCTATGCCTTATCCGTTAATGGATACGCTCCTTCACCCTTTGCAAGACTCTCTAAATATGGCGTACCGCATCGTGCTGTGATGGCTACAGTGGTCGTATGTATGGCAGGGGTAGTGTTGAACTATTTTGTTCCTGATAAAGCTTTCCAATACATCATGGCTGCAGTGACGTTTGTTGGCTTGATGGTGTGGATCGCCATTTTATTTACGCAAATGAAATTCCGTCGCTCTTTGAGTAAAGAGCAAGTTTCCGAGCTTGCCTACAAAGCTCCTTGGTGGCCTTATTCCTCATGGTTTGCATTGGCATTTATCTTTTTAGTCGTGGTGCTAATGGGCTTCCATGAGGATGCGCGGATTGCCTTGGTATTGGGTCCGTGTTTATTAGGGGTGTATCTGGCGATGTTTTATGCCGTTGGTTTACATCACAAAACCAAGTTGAATCGTAAATTCAAATAACAGGAGAAATCGATGATTATTGGCGTACCTCAAGAAGTAAAAAATTATGAATTTCGTGTTGGATTAACCCCAGGTAATGTCAGTGGGCTATGTAAGCAGGGACATTCCGTCTTGGTGCAACGTGGAGCAGGTGAACAAATTGGTTTAAGTGATGAGTCCTATAGGCTGGCTGGGGCTACTTTAATTGATAGTGCAGCTGAGGTTTTTCAAAAGGCAGAGATGATCGTCAAAGTAAAGGAGCCTCAGCCCCAAGAATGTGCGATGTTGCGCGAAGATCAAATCTTGTTTACTTATTTGCATCTCGCTCCAGACCCTATACAAACCAAAGCTTTAATGGACTCAGGCGCTACCTGTATTGCTTATGAAACAGTGACATCTTTCAATGGGGCCTTACCTTTATTGGCGCCAATGAGTGAAGTGGCGGGCAGAATGTCCATTCAAGCTGCTGCTTGTCACTTAGAAAAAACACATGGAGGATTGGGCATTCTCATGGCTGGAGTGCCTGGTGTAGCACCTGCCAAAGTCGTTATCTTAGGCGGGGGAGTAGTGGGTCGCAATGCTTTGCAAATGGCCGTTGGTCTGGGCGCCGATGTTTGTATTTTTGATCGTGATATTGAGCGATTGAGACAAATAGACGCTTTTTATGGAAATCGTGTGAGAACTTACTACTCTGATTCTTTACTAATTGAGCAGCAGGTCTGTGAGGCGGATGTGGTGATTGGTGCCGTTTTGTTGCCTGGGGCGGCCGCACCCAAGTTGGTGACGCAAGAGATGATTCGAAAAATGCAGGCCGGTGCGGTGGTGGTTGATGTGGCAATTGATCAGGGTGGGTGTTTTGAAACATCGAAACCTACGACCCATGCAGCTCCAACCTATTTAGTGGATGGGGTTTTACATTACTGCGTCGCCAACATGCCAGGTGCGGTTGCTCGGACGTCCACCTTTGCACTTACAAATGCTACCTATCCCTTTGTAGAAGTTTTGGCAAATCGAGGGGTTATCGAAGCACTTTCAATCGACCACCACTTGCGCAATGGTTTAAGTGTTCATCGTGGCAACCTCACTTCAAAGCCCGTTGCTCAAGCGCAAGGTTTAGATTTTGTGATGGCGGAAGAGTTGCTGGTAGCTTAGAGGTAGTGCTTAAAGGAAGTGCTTAAAGGTAGCTCTTAGTAAAAAACCAAGGGGGCTGGTGTCTTAGGTGAAATAGTTGAGTAATGGATGGGGTAATCATCCTGTTTTCAAGCCGATTCCATTTACGATGCCAGCCTTTAAGGTTTTTGTAGTTCAGATCTTATCTATCCGCCCGCAATTTTTTGGGTAAGATGCAGGGTCAGCATTTTTGCTGCAAGGTAGCTAACTTACTGAACTTATTGAATTTATGGATTATTCCGTTGCAACACTCTCGGCTGGCGTTGTCGCTTTGGCTGAAATGGGTGATAAAACCCAATTACTCTCTTTGATGTTGGCTGCCCGCTATCCAAAGCACTCTTTGGCGATTATTGCTGGCATCTTCGTTTCCACTATCGCCAATCATGCTTGTGCCGCTTTTTTAGGTCACTGGTTAACCACTTTATTAAGTCCAGATGTCATGCGCTGGGTTTTGGGCTTTAGCTTTATTGGTATTGGTCTATGGCTTCTGGTACCTGACAAAATTGATGATGCCGCAGGCTCTAAAGTTGCTAATAAGCCGTTACAAATTTTTCTGTTGACGGTTGGTCTGTTCTTTTTGGCTGAAATGGGTGATAAAACACAAATAGCTACCATTGCCCTGGGCGCTCGTTATAACGATGTTTTCTCTGTCACGGTAGGCACCACTTTGGGGATGATGTTGGCTAATGCTCCAGCGGTCTGGATTGGTCAAAAATTTACCAAACGTATGCCCATTAAATGGGTTCATGCGGTTGCTGCCGTCACCTTTATTACTATTGGGGTGGTTTCGCTCATTTGGAGTTAAGACCTTAATCCCTCTAAATGGGTAAAAGGCTGTGAAGGAACTTCATAGGGCGTCTAAAATTGCTCTATGAATACTGAACTTCCACAGAGCTTTCGTCGGCTCGATTATCTTCCCCCTCACTACACCTTTGGGCAAGTCGAATTAGATTTCGCCTTAGATCCTGCAAGAACGATCGTCAAGAGTCGGATTGAGGTCATTCCGGGCGCAAGCTTTAAGGCTGGTAGCCCTCTAGTGCTTCATGGCCAGGAATTGGAGTTTGTCAGTTTGCGCATCAATGGAGAAGCGCATCGCCATTTTGAGCTGACACCAGAATCGCTATCAATTCATTCTCTACCCAACGAAGGTAAAGACCCTTTTATTGTGGAGATTATTTGTATCTGCGCTCCAGAGAAAAATACCACTCTGATGGGTCTGTATGTTTCGAATGGAAACTTCTTTACTCAGTGCGAGGCTGAGGGCTTTAGGAAGATCACTTACTTCTTAGATAGGCCTGATGTCATGGCACGCTATCGCGTCACTTTGACGGCGCGTGAGGCTGAGTGTCCTGTGCTCTTGTCTAACGGCAATTTACTTGCCACGGAAAAACTCCCGAATGGTTGGCATAGTGCAACTTGGGAAGATCCATTTCCTAAGCCCTCTTACCTATTCGCCTTAGTGGCCGGTAAGCTGGAGTGTATTGAAGAAACTATCACCTCAGGTAGCGGTGCTAAAAAGCTATTGCAAATTTGGGTTGAGCCGCATGATCTGAAGAAGACTCGTCATGCCATGGATTCATTAATTGCCTCGATTCATTGGGATGAAAAACGCTTTGGATTGGAGTTGGATTTAGAACGCTTCATGATTGTTGCGGTTGGTGATTTCAATATGGGGGCGATGGAAAATAAAGGCCTCAATATTTTCAATACAAAGTTTGTATTAGCTCAGCCAGAAACCGCTACCGATGCTGACTTTGCCAATATTGAAAGCGTGGTTGCACATGAATATTTTCATAACTGGACTGGCAACCGTGTTACCTGTCAGGATTGGTTCCAGCTTTCCTTAAAAGAAGGTTTGACAGTATTTAGGGATCAAGAATTTTCCGCCGATCAAATGGGCAGCGAATCTGGAAGAGCGGTAAAGCGTATCGAGGATGTTCGCTTATTACGCCAACTGCAATTTCCAGAAGATGCGGGTCCCATGGCTCATCCCATCCGTCCTGATGAGTATCAAGAGATCAACAATTTTTATACGGTGACGGTTTATGAAAAGGGCTCCGAAGTGGTTCGGATGTATCAAACCCTACTAGGTAAAGAGGGTTTCCGCAAAGGGATGGATCTTTACTTTAAGCGCCATGATGGGCAGGCTGTAACTTGCGATGATTTTTTAATGGCTATGGCAGACGCCAATGCTTGTGACTTAACGCAATTTAAGAATTGGTATAGCCAGGCAGGTACGCCTAGAGTGAAGGTTGAGGAGCGCTATGATGCGGCTGCCAAACAATATCACCTTACGTTGACCCAAAGTTGCATGCCTAGTTCAGGCCAAGCAATCAAAAAGCCATTTCATATTCCTTTGAAAATGCGCCTGTTGACTACTGCAAATGATCAGCCTGAGAAATTGCTAGAACTAGTCGAGGAAAAGCAGTCATGGACTTTTGAAAATATTTCAGAGCATCCAGTTTTATCGATCAATCGTGATTTTTCTGCCCCAATCAATCTCGACTTTAAACAGAGTGAGATCGATTTGTTGACCCAATTTTCTAGCGATGATGACGCTTTTAATCGCTGGGAAGCCGGTCAAAAATTGGCTATGCAAATGATTTTAGAAAATCGTTTGCCTGATGCTCAATTTATTGAGGCATATCGCAATCTTTTACAGGACCAAAAATTGGATCCTGCGTTTAAGGATCTGGCATTAACGCTTCCAGCGGAAACGTATCTTTATGAGCAATGCGAAAGCGTGGATCCTCAGCAGATTTACAGTTCACGCCGCGCATTTCGTCATGCCATTGCGACCGAGTTAAGTCCTGAATGGATGCAGCTTTACCAGCAAATGCAAACGCCTGGCGCATTTAGCCCTGATGCGATTAGTGCGGGTAAACGCGCGCTGAAGAATTTGGCCTTAAGCATGCTACTTGAAGCGGATGTTCCTGAAGCGACTTTTATGGCGCAAGGTCAGTATCAAACTGCAAACAATATGACGGATCGTTATGCCGCCTTAGGCGCTCTTGTAGTTCATGGTGCGCCTCAGGCTCAAGCATCTCTAGCTGACTTCTATGAACGCTTTTCTGATGAGGCGTTGGTCATTGATAAGTGGTTTGCTTTACAGTCCACCCGTCCTCCAATAGCCAATGTCGAGGCGACCCTGGCTACCGTTCAGCGTTTGCGTGAGCATGAAGCCTTCAAAATGAACAACCCTAATCGTGTACGTAGCGTTATTCATGCATTTTGTATGAATAACCCTTCTGGATTCCACCAAAAAGATGGCAGTGGATACGCGTTTTGGGCTGATTCTGTGTTGGCTTTAGATCCCATTAATCCCCAGGTAGCCGCTCGTTTGGCTAGAGCCTTGGATCGCTGGAGGGTCTTTGCGCAGCCCTATCAAGATCAGATGAGAGCTGCTTTGGAGCGGGTTGCAGCCAGCCCCAGCCTTTCTGCTGACGTTAGGGAAGTCATTTCCAAGGCATTAGGAAGCTAGCTTTTTGAAGAACAAGGCAAAATAGAGCCTAATGAATGATTGATACGCATATTGATGCTAGACCTACGGAGAATGTCCTTTTGAACGCCCCAAGTAACTTTAATACCAATCTCAAGCAGTATTTACAGACCACACAGGTTGGAGGTTCTGCAGTTCCTGCGGGTTTGCAGGAGCTACTTTTAGCGGTAGCTGATACTTGCTCAACGCTCAGTCATGAAGTTGCACAAGGTGCTTTGATTGGTTTATTGGGTTCGGCTGGCACTGGAAATGTTCAGGGTGAAGTACAGCAAAAGCTGGACATTATTGCCAATGATTTATTAATTGAGGGTGTTCAGCATTGCAAGTCCTTGGCAGGATTGGCTTCTGAAGAGGTGGAATTGCCAATGGTGGTTCATGGCACAGGCGATTATTTATTGTTATTTGATCCACTGGATGGCTCTTCTAATATCGACGTGAACGTTTCTATTGGAACCATTTTTTCTATTCTGAAAAAACAAGATCCCAACGCTCCAATGCAAACATCGGATTTTTTATTATCGGGACGCCATCAAGTTGCTGCTGGCTATGTTGTTTATGGCCCTCAAACTACTTTAGCCTTAACCTTAGGTGAGGGCGTAGTGATGTTCACTTTGAATAAGACTACAGGTGAGTTTTTACTAATCAAGCATGCCGTTGAAATTGCCCACTCCACGAAAGAGTTTGCAATCAATATGTCCAATATGCGCCACTGGGCTGAGCCTGTGCGCCGTTATGTAGATGAGTGCTTGGCTGGTGTAAGTGGTGAGCGTGATAAAGATTTCAATATGCGCTGGATTGCTTCTATGGTTGCAGATGTCCATCGCGTGCTTTCTCGTGGTGGTGTCTTTATGTATCCATGGGATCAACGTGAACCTCATAAACCTGGCAAGTTGCGATTAATGTATGAAGCGAACCCAATGAGCTTTTTAGTAGAGCAGGCTGGTGGCGCCTCTACCAATGGCGATCAACTCATTATGGATTTAGTACCAACAGATTTGCATGAGCGGGTTTCTGTCATGCTGGGCTCTAAAGAAGAAATTGAGCGCTTACAACGGTATCACGCTAAAGCGTAAATACATTAAAGCAATCAGTTTCAAGAAAAAAGCCCAATCAAATGATTGGGCTTTTTCACTATTGGCTTTAGATTTTCAGGTGAAGCTCAAGTAAAGCTCAAGTAAAACCCAGATAAAACCCAGGTAATTACGGTTGCACTTTTTCTTTGAGATAGGCAAGCGACTCTTCCACTTGATCTATCAAGATCAGGCAAATATCACCCGCTGCTAAATCATCAAGTGCTGTATCAATGGCTAAGAATTCACCATGAACTTCTTTCACTTGTTTAGCCTTCGAGGTACCCACTAAGCCTTCTTGAAGCAGCTTAAGCACCTCGCCGTCCTTGCGACCACGTTGGCATTGATCTTGATACAAAATCACATTGTCAAAGGAGTTACCAAGAATGCGGGTCAAATCTCTAATGTCCTCATCACGACGATCTCCGGCGCCACTGATAACTACGTGGCTCTTCTTAGGCTTCATCGCTTCAATGGCGCTAGCTAAGGCGCGCATTGCATCGGGGTTGTGACCATAGTCTGCAATGACTGTAGCGCCGTTGTGCTGAAATTGATTAAAGCGTCCGGGAACAGCGTTCGCCGAGCTTTCAAAAGTGTGCAGGCCGCTAGCAATCTTTTCAGCATCTAGACCTAAGGCCCATGCCGCACCAATTGATGCCATAGCGTTCTCAATCTGAAATCCAAGAACCCCATTTTGGGTTAATGGAATTTCACTTACAGGGAAGCGATAGACAACTCGTGAACCTCGAGAGGCAACGATATAAGTGCCATCAAAGAAAATCACTTTTTTGTTTTTAGCTCTATGGGCCGCGATGACAGGGTGATGTTGGTTCTGAGCAAAGAAAATCACACGCCCAGTACAAAAATCTCCCATTTTGGCAACAATTGGATCGGCAGCGTTTAAGACCGCAGCGCCTGTTGGCGCTACGTTTTGAACAATCACCCGTTTGAGAATCGCCAGATCCTCAACGCTGGTAATGTAATTTAAGCCTAGATGATCACCTTCTCCAATATTGGTAACTACCGCAACTTCACAGCGGTCAAAACCTAAGCCTTCACGCAACATGCCGCCGCGAGCTGTTTCTAAAACAGCTGCATCAGTATCTGGATGCATTAATACATTACGCGCACTTCGTGGGCCACTGCAGTCGCCAGAATCAATCAGGCGTTGGTTGATATACACGCCATCGGTAGTGGTCATTCCGACACGTAAACCTGTTTCATGCAACAAGTGGGAAATAAGCCTTACGGTAGTCGTTTTACCGTTTGTACCTGTTACCGCTACCACCGGAATACGTCCGTCTTCTCCCTGTGGATACATCATATTGATGATGTCTTCACCTACTGCCCGTCCCTTGCCATAAGAGGGCTTGAGATGCATGCGCAAACCTGGGGCGGCGTTGATTTCAACAATACCGCCACCTTGTGATTCAAGCGATTTATAGATCGACTCGCATAAAATATCTACGCCGGCAATGTCTAAGCCAATCATTTTTGCCGCGGCAATAGCGCTAGCGGCAACATCTGGATGGACATCATCAGTGACATCTGTGGCGGTACCGCCGGTACTGAGGTTGGCGTTATTGCGTAACAGTACGCGTTCGCCAGTCTTAGGTACGTATTGCGGTGTGAGATTGGAGCTAGCTAAATGCGCAAGCGCAATGTCGTCAAATCGAATTTTGGTAAGTGCAGTTGCATGACCATCGCCGCGTAATGGGTTTTTGTTTTCCATTTCGACTAACTGGGCGATCGTATGGGTGCCATCACCAACAACTTGAGCGGGTTCGCGACGTGCCGCTGCCGAGAGGCGATTGCCCACCACTAACAGTCGGTAGTCTGCGCCTGGCAGGTAACGCTCAACAATGGTTTCTCGGCCAAAGGCTTGGGTCACGATAAAGCCAGCGCGAATTTCATCTTCGGTTTGGATGTTGGCTACAACACCTTTGCCTTGATTGCCGTCTTTTGGCTTAAGTACAACCGCGCCACCAATTTTTTGGGCGGCACGCCATGCATCATCGGCAGTAGTAACAACTTCGCCAATAGGAACTGATACGCCTGCAGCAGTAAGAAGATTTTTGGTAAGCTCTTTATCTTGTGCAATCGCTTCAGCAATCGCGCTAGTGTCACTGGTTTCGGCTGCCTGAATACGTTTTTGTTTGCTACCCCAGCCAAATTGCACCATGCTGCCTTCAGTCATGCGGCGATAGGGAATGTTGCGTTGTACGGCAGCATCCACTATCGATCCCGTGCTTGGGCCTAGGCGAACATCTTCGTAGAGCGCTTCTAGTTCTGAAAGAGCAGCAGTGAGGTCAAAGGGTGCATCATTGAGAGTTGCCTGAATGAGTGTGAAGGCAAAGTCAAAGGCCATACGACCTACTAGCTCTTCAATGTATTCAACAATAACTTGGAAGACGCCGTCCTCAATGGTTTGAACCGTACGACTAAAGGTGACTGGGCAACCTGCTTGAGCTTGCAAGCCCAGAGCGGCATGCTCTAAAGCATGAGCTAAAGAAAGCGTCTCGCCGTGACCACCGCGACGCATACTACCTAGTTGCGGAAAGCGTTCACGAATTTTTGTTTCAAACTCAGGAATGGAATCAATCGATCTTTCATGAAGTTCGCAAGAAACAATGGCCTCTAAGGCGGTGTGACGGCTCCATAAATTCGGGCCGCGCAACATACGAATACGGGTGATTTCCAATTAAGCCCCTGCAGATACGCTGGTATCCAAAACAAATGTTTCGGCTCCAGCTTCAATAACGTTGAATGGAATGTCCAAGGCCCATGCCGCAGCAATAGCAGCTCCTAAATTCATAGAATTCCATGGTGAATTTGCATTAGGTTCTGAGTGCTTTGGAACAGGAATACTCTTCTGAGTTAACTTATTAGACTTGAGGGTGATTTGTTGTTTGCCAACTAAAACAGCGCGCCCACCATTGCTGATGTGCTGCTCAACAGTCTCTGATTTAGGATCTTGGGTAAAGAAAATGACTTCACCATCGCACAACTCCGCCATCTTGACGACCATCGCATCATCTGCGTTGAGTACAGCAACGCCATTTGGTAGAACGACATCGACTTGGGTGCGCACTACGCTGAAGACTTGGTCTTCATCAAAGATAGCATATTGAGGAAAGTTGGCGCTTGGATCGATATTGAGAACTACGCCTACTTGACAGCGGTCATAAGCAAGACCTTCAATCAGCATAGAGAGGTGGTTGTTCTCAATCACCGCCGCTTCAACAGAGCGATTTAATAAAGTGCGTCGTGCATTTTCCCAGTTGGCTGCATTGCTTTTCTGAATCGCGCGATGTCCAAAAAATAAGCCTTTGCTCGAAGACAAGCCAACATATTTATTGGTCAAGCGTAAAAAATGGGCAATCATTTCTGCGACGGGAGTCTTGCCTTTTTCACCGCACACACCAATGACGGGGATGCGGAAATCTACGCCTGATGGGAAGAGGTGGTCAGCAATCTCTTTGCCAACTGGCTGTGGCTTACCGCTAGCAGGTTTTAAGTGCATTAAGAGGCCAGGACCAGCATTAACTTCAACAATCGCTGCATTTTGCGATTCCAATGGCTTGCTAATGTCTTGAGCAACCAAATCTACTCCGGCAATTTCTAAGCCCACAACGCGTGCAGCTAAAGCCACTTGACTGGCGACATCAGGATGAACCAAATCGGTCACATCAAAAGCCACATTGCCATTGCTTTGAATCAGCACTTTTTGATCTAAGGCTGGAATGCTTGCACCGGTTAATTTCTGACGGGTTAATTCAAGCTCTACTGCAGAATCAATTCGTACTGGATTAAGAGGATGTTCTTCTGCGGTGCCACGACGGGGATCTGAATTGATTTGAGTTTGAATTAACTCCAAAATGGTGTGCTTACCATCGCCAGTCACCCAAACAGTTTCACCTTTTGCGGCAGCTACTACCTTATTGCCTACAACCAACAAGCGATGCTCATCACCGATGATGTGGCGTTCAACTAAGACTTCGCTACCCTCATCAATTGCTACTGCATAAGCAGCTTCAATTTCTTGTTGGGTATAAAGATTGATAAATACCCCACGACCATGATTGCCATCAATGGGCTTAACCACTACTGGCAAGCCGATATCTTGAGCAGCTTCCCAGGCATCATCGGGACTAGTAACAGTTCTTCCTTCAGGTGTTGGCACGCCAGCGCTGGCCAGAAGACTCTTGGTTAAGTCTTTATCTCGAGAGATGGTTTCAGCAATGGCGCTGGTTTGATCTGTCTCGGCAGTCCAAATGCGACGTTGCTTTGAGCCGTAGCCCAGTTGCACCAAATTACCATCTGATAGACGAATAGAGGGGATGCCTCTTTCTTCGGCGGCATTAACGATGCATGCGGTGCTTGGGCCTAGTAATAGGTCATCACTTAAGTCACGTAAGCTTTCCAGGATGGTTTGAACTTCAGCTACGGGATCTTTGGTGTCCTGAGCAATCGCAAGATAGAGGTCGCGAGCGTATTTGAGGGCGGTCAGGGTAACTTCCTCGCTAATAGCGCTGACAATCACCTTGTAAACACTGCGACGGTCTCCGTCACGGGCTTTTCCAAAGCCGCCAGGAATGCCGGCCAAGTTTTGGAGTTCTAGGGTGAGATGCTCCAAAATATGTGCTGGCCAGGTGCCTTCTTCAACCCGCTTTAAAAAACCACCAGTTTCGCCATAGCTACAGCGATGTTCTTGCAGGCTGGGTAGCGCCTTTACTAAGCGCTCGTAAAAGCCCGGAATCAGGTTAGAGGGGTAATCTTCCAGGTCGCCAATGTCTATCCAAACCTCGATGACAGGGTGGTAGGTCCACATATTGGGACCGCGGAGATGCTTGACGCTCAAGATCTCAATGGTTTTATCTAGTAATTGGGGCATGTGTGGAGCGGGGAGGGGTTTACGCCTTATTTTGGCGGTAAAACCTCAGACTATCTCTCTGTTTTAGTAGTTATTGAAAATCCACAAAATTAGCAAAAATACGTTAAAAGACTTACTTTGATAATTTAACGGTTTTCTGGCCTAGAAGGTTGACAGAACTTATAAATTGAAAAAACTGAGCTCCACTATACTTTTACGGTAAATGAAGCCAGAACTTATTCCCTTTGCCCCAACCTTACCAAGTCATTGGCAAGTCGCCTTAGGGGTATCCGAATCCCCCGTAAAAACCCTCGACTCCATACTGGCCTGGGTTGAGCTGGATCTGGATGCGGATTTACGCTTTCAAAAAAGCCTGCTGGTATTGACTCAGCAGGGCCTCGTTTGGACTAATGGTTCCGCCTTTGAGATGTGGCCCATAAATTCCAAAGCCCATCTATTGCACGGTGACCATGCTGGTGTTGGGCACCTTAAATTAGAGGCAACTGAAAAATTACTGAGAATTTGGTATTTCACCCTAGCAGTGAACCCCCAAGTACTGCGTTTACAGTCCGCCTATAAACAGCTTTCTCAGGGTCGGCAGCCTAGCAAGGGCAATCCTGAGGCTGGCGAATACGAAAAACAGGTATGCGCCGTCTGCTTAAGCGTTAAACCTGCCAATTCCGACGTCTGTCCTACATGCGATCCAGAGGATGACAAACCTCCATCAACATGGACTCTATTCAAATTGTGGCGTTTTGCTCGCCCTTATAAGAAACAGCTTCTTTTGGGTTTTGTCTTAACTCTGCTGTCTACTGGCGCTACTTTAATTCCGCCATACCTGACGATGCCTCTGATGGATCATGTGTTGATTCCTTATGAGCGTGGTAACCCAATTGATTTTCAATTGGCCAGCAAGTATCTTTTGGCACTATTTGGCGCCTCCATAGTAGCCTGGGGTTTGGGTTGGTGGAAGACGTATCTGCTTGCGCTGGTTAGTGAGCGCATTGGTGCCGATCTTCGCAACACCACGTTTGAGCATTTACTAAAACTCTCTTTAGAGTATTTCGGTGGCAAAAGAACAGGGGATCTGATTGCGCGCATTGGCGCCGAGACCGATCGTATTTGTGTTTTTCTTTCTCTTTACGCATTAGATTTTGCAACCGATGTGCTGATGATCGTGATGACGTCGGCAATTTTGGTGTCGATAGATCCTTTGCTTGCGCTGGTAACACTTGCACCTCTGCCATTTATTGTCTGGATGATTCATGTTGTTCGCGATAAGTTGCGCTTTGGTTTTGAGAAGATTGATCGTATCTGGTCTGAGGTTACTAATATCTTGGCCGATACGATTCCGGGTATTCGTGTTGTCAAAGCGTTTGCTCAAGAAGACCGCGAGCTCAAGCGCTTTGTCGATTCCAACAAACACAATCTTCAAATCAATGATCGCGTCAATCGCGTCTGGGGATTGTTTTCACCAACGGTGACTTTATTAACTGAAACAGGTCTTTTGGTTGTTTGGGGTTTTGGTATCTGGCAGGTAGCGCATCGTCATATTACGGTGGGCGTGCTAATTGCTTTCTTGGCGTATATCGGACGCTTTTACATCCGTCTGGATTCGATGAGTCGAATTGTTTCTCATACGCAAAAAGCGGCGGCTGGAGCCAAGCGTATTTTTGACATTTTGGATCACGTCTCGAGCGTGCCAGAGCCTATCAATCCTGCGCCCTTGGTTGATGTGAAGGGCCGTATCTCCTTGCGTAACGTAGGTTTTCGTTATGGCAATCGTGCCGTTTCAAAAGGAATTGATTTAGATATTGCCCCTGGAGAAATGATTGGTTTAGTAGGTCATAGCGGCTCTGGTAAGAGTACTTTAGTGAACTTGATTTGCCGTTTCTATGACGTGAGTGCTGGCGCTATTTTACTTGATGGGCGCGATATTAGAAGTATCAGAATCGCGGACTATCGCAAGCGTATTGGATTGGTTTTGCAAGAGCCATTTTTATTCTTTGGCACTATTGCTGAAAATATTGCCTATGGCAAACCTGATGCTTCTCGCGAAGAAATTATTGAAGCAGCCCGCGCTGCCCATGCCCATGAATTTATTTTGCGTTTACCGCTTGGATATGACTCCTTAGTGGGTGAGCGTGGTCAATCTTTGTCAGGTGGTGAGCGTCAGCGTATTTCGATTGCCCGTGCCCTATTAATTAATCCAAGTATTTTGATTTTGGATGAAGCCACCTCTTCAGTAGACACCACCACTGAAAAAGAAATTCAGCGTGCCTTGGATAACCTTGTTAAAGGTCGAACTACCATTGCGATTGCCCATCGCCTCTCTACCTTGAGAAAGGCCGACCGCCTGGTTGTTCTGGACAAAGGAGAGATTGTCGAAATTGGCTCACATGATCAATTAATGGATGCTCAGGGTGCTTACTACGCCTTGTATCAAGCGCAATTACGCCATGCAGCTGAATTGGTGGAAGGCGGCGCTATAGGTGAAAGTATCGATGAGCAAGAAGAGGGTGTTTTGGAAGAAGCTGCCAAAAATACGGGGGGTGGAGTATGAATAAGCTCAGTCAAAAAACTGACGTGATGTCTTATCAAAAACCCCATCAACTTGAGCGAGATGCATTGGGTCGCTTGGTTTTGATTGACGCAGCTGGTACTCGTCACGTTGGCGTATATCCGGTTCGAGCCTTTCCGATTACTGCGCCTAATGCTGGAATATCCATCATGGATCAATCGGGTAAAGAACTTTGCTGGTTTGCAGATATCGTCTCGATCCCTGAATCTGAATTAGGCTTGCTAGAGGAAGAAATGGCTGCGCGAGAGTTTATGCCGGTGATTGAGAGAATTACTAAGGTATCGACATTCGCAACCCCAAGTATTTGGGATATCGAAACGGATAAGGGCCCCACTCGCATTCGTCTTAAGGGCGAAGAGGATATTCGCCGAATTGCAGGCAATACTTTATTGATAGCAGACTCTAATGGCTTGCAGTTCTTAATCAAAGACTCTACGCAATTGGATAAATTAAGCAAGAAACTGCTGGATCGTTTCCGCTAAAATACATTTTTAAGTCGCCGCTTTAGCTCAGTTGGTAGAGCAGTTCATTCGTAATGAAAAGGTCGCCAGTTCGATTCCGGCAAGCGGCACCAAATTCTCTAGTGCATTATTGGTGTTAGGTAGTGGATTTCTGAAGTAGGGCGTTCAGTTGCTCGACGATCTTTTCCGATTTCTTGCTCAGCAGGACAAACTTTACTCGTCCATCTTCCTTGCTCGTTTTCAGATTGAGGAACCCACGAGTGATGAGATGGGAAAGCACTTTGTGAATTGTTGCCTGAGAGGCAATGGAGCGCATAGAAATAATTTCTTGAACGCGATAGGGGTGCTCTGACCCTCTTTTAACAACCTCTTCTAAAACCAGTTTTTCATCACCAGAAAACTCGGAGAGAAGCTTATGGCTAGCGACCAGAAATTTTAAATAAGAGTTGGTAAGCATTCTCCATTATAACTGCGCTATTACGCTAAAGCTTGACCAATAACTTAGCGGCTTTGCCTATCTATTTAAGATGGGTAGGATCTTCTGCGCGCCATCTTTGGTTGTTATCCGCAGGTCATAGTCATTCACAATGACTGCCTGCTTGAGTTCGGGTTCGGTGAACTCATATTGGAGTCCAAAGTCTTTGTCTTCAACTAGGACGCATCCAGTTTCTAGATCACAGTGGGTTATTTCAAACATATCTCTCACATATGTTAGGTTAAAAAAGCTTCTACCTGCCCACAATACCCCATCTTTATGAATATTGTTTCTAAATGATCTAATTTATTAATATCGGTATCGCTGCCAGGGGTAAAGCTATGAAGTCATAGACTTAAATTTCAATATGCGCCCGTAATCCAAAGAAGTTCACTGGCCCGCGAGCGGAGTTGTAGGCTGGGTTGGCAATGCGTTGGTAGTCAGCTGAGATATAGAGGTCTTTATGGACCTTTGCGCTGTAATAGGCTTCCAGGACCTGCTCATTTTTATAGCTTAACGCCCCATCACCAATAAATGCGGTCATACCACCTTGTTGGAGGTAGGTAATTTCAGATGCGGAAATTCCGTTAATGGCATAGCCAACACCCATCGCATCGTTAGGACGTGACCAACCGGTACCTTTGATGGTTACCCCGCCCGAGAGGGATCTGCTGATATCTAATGTTTGAGTTTCGGTTTGACCTGGATTCCAGCTCCAGCGTGCGAATACCCCAATATCCTCATTAATGGCTTGTTCGGCATTTAAGCCGTAGCCCCACGAATTTTGCGCACCAGAACGTACGCTCACAATGTCTGGTGTAGTGCTCGTCCCTTGTCCATAGGCTAGCGCATTTTGATAATTGCCCATGAATGCATGCTGTTGGTAGAAGAGGGCGCGCAGGGCCCCAGGTTGACCCCAGAGCTCATGTTTACGGGTAGCTTCTATTTGATTGCCGTAGTCTTTTGACAGGCTGTAATCTAGCTGAGCAGTATTCGGAATGGTTGGCATTGCTAATCTAGCAACTTTTAGAATCCAGTCATCCTGATACCACTCAACAACCGCCCCATAAGTAAAGCCTTTGGTATCAGCAGCATAACCATACGCACCCATAGAGAAGAGGGCAAAGTTTTGAAATTGTGTACGTGGGTCGTGGCTATAGGTATTTTGATCAAAGAAATCTAAGGTCGCAAACTTGCCATATGAGACAACAATCCTGTCTTTATCAATATTGCCAGCCAACTGATTGGGGCCACTTTCAATATGCTCCTTGCCGCCACCCAAGCCAAATGATTGTCGTAAAAAGGCGCGAGCACTGTAGTAGACGGGTGGAGCAAAAGAGCCTTTTTGTAGCTCACCATTTTGAAATGCGCCTAAGCCAACGAGTTGCCCATTAAATGGGGTTCCTTCAAACATCTCTGGGTTGTAATAAATTTCCGCGCCTTCCCAGAGTCTTGCGCCTAAAAAGGCGGTAGCACTAAACGTATAACTTTTAGACCCTCCACCTTCAGTTTTGTTTAAAAGGCTATTTTGGCCATAGTAGGGTGAATTGAAATTGTTTTTTTGCTGAACGATATAGGTGGATTGCCCATGAACGTTCCATTGCTCAGTGTTGTCTTCTGCGCCAACAGAACTATCTACCCTAGGCATATCACTAACAGGTGATTCAGCTAAAAGTATTGGGTTATTACTAATTGGCGATTCAGCATGGGTATCTATTGAATGGCACGCAAGCAAAAGCGAAGTGGCACACAGGGCGAATGGCTGCTTGCAGGGGTTCAATGAGAAAAACATGAAAAATGACAATTTTGCTAAATGAGAATTGTTATCATCATATCATTGAATAAGAATCATTCTCATATATAAATTCCCCTAAACCTGGGTCTTAAGTTGGTTTATTGAGAGGGTATGCGGGTATTTCCCTATCATGACGTCTGCGTGGCCAGACATTCAGTAGGGAAGGATCGGATAAAATAAGCCGATCATGAAATTTCGCAACCGCAAACTTATCCACTGGATTGCCGCTTTGGCAGTTTTGATGAGTGCGCTGGCGCCGACAGTTTCCCAGGCAATTGCTGTTGCGCAGCAGGGCCAAGGTTTTGCAATGGAGCTTTGCTCGGCCAGTGGTGGCAAGATGCAAATTCAAGTGCGGCTTGATGATCAAACGGATACGGCAGATACGATCAAGCCTTGTCCTTACTGTGTCACGCATTGCAGTATCACGCCAGTTTTCAATACCCACCTCAAATTTGAAGTGCCGCAATCTTTTGCAATGTTGCCGCAACTCTTCTATCAATCTCCTCAGCCGCTATCGGCTTGGGTAACCCCGCCTTCCGCAGCTCCTCCAACAAAAGCCTAAAGAAAGTTATTTAGGGCGTGGCTCATGGCCATGTAATTGGTAAAAAAATTACCAAATTGTTGTGCGGAGAATTCAATGAAGTTCAAAAAAGTGTTTGTTGCCTTATCTCTTACTGGGGCTGCAACTGGAGTATTTGCTTGCGCAAGTTGTGGTTGTAGTCTTAATACTGATATTGGCACCCAAGGAATGGGGATGACTGGTGGGTGGACTCTAGATATCCGGTATGACACTCTTAATCAAAACAAATTACGCTACGGCACCAAAGGCATTTCTCAAGGACAGGCTGCCAATACAAGCAATGGAGCAACTGGCGGACCGGCTGAGGTAGAGGGTTATACGCAAAATAATTACTTAACAGCTTCCCTGGACTATAACGATGGCGAGAGTTGGGGTGTGACTGGGGTTCTGCCTTACATCATGCGTAATCACAGCACCTTTGGTACTTATGATGGCAGTGGCGATTTGCCTCCGACACCGGGAGATGGGGCCTATAGCTCTAAAACTTCTGGTATTGGCGACATGAAGATTATTGGGCGGTATTTTGGGTTGGCGGAGCAAAAAGATTGGGGATTTCAGTTTGGGGTGAAGCTGCCAACAGGTAGCAGAAATCAAACGGGAACATTGGCTAATGGCAGTGGGTTAGTCGCTGTTGATCCAGGACTGCAGGCGGGCACCGGTTCGACAGATCTCATTGGAGGCATTTATAAGTTTGGTTTGATTAATGATTCCGACAATTGGGGTTACTTTGCCCAAGCGCAATATCAAGCTGCAGTAATGGTTCAGTCTGTGCCGAATTCTTTAGTCTCATCTGGTGCTAGTGCTGGGGGAACTTATCGCCCTGGTAATGCCGCTAATGTTAACCTGGGCGTGAACTATCAGGGGTTTGATAAATGGGTGCCAACCATTCAGTTAAACGTCTTAAATAAGCGGGCTGACAGTGGTACTGCTGCAGATGTCTGGGCAACTGGTGGGACTTTGGCCTACTTAACTCCTGGCGTTTTGTATCGTGTCACAGATCAAACTCAACTTTATGCCAATTTGCAATTACCCGTATATCAAAATGTGAACGGTATTCAGTTAGTGCCGAGCTATATAGCGTCGATGGGTGTGCGAGTTTATTTTTAACTGAGGCTCTTAATTAACTGGGGTACTTAAAGTAATGGGGTAACGGTCTCTTCTAGGATTTTCAAATCTACTTGAGGCTCTCCCGTTAAACCATTCTTTCTGAGAATTCCTTGCTTATCAATAATGAATGTACTCGGTATGCGCCAGATTCTGCCGTAACCTGAATAGTCCATTTGCTTCTTATCGGCAGATAGAAAAGTATAGTTTTGCAGGATCTTTTTGGCTTGCTCAAGATCGGATGGCTTATCCATGGAGATGGCGAGTACCTCAAACCCTTTAGCTTTATTTTTTTTGAGATAACTTTCGATGATCGGCATTTCTTCTCTACAGGGCTCGCACCAGCTAGCCCAGAAGTTCACCAAAATGACTTTGCCTTTGTTGGCATTTAAAGAGAAAGGCTTGCCATCTGAAAGAGTACCTTCTATATTGGGTGCAAGTTGTCCGATTTGAAGCTCGGCAAACGTCGAGCCGCTTAAACAGGCCATGAAACAGAATAAAACTAGCGAACGAAAATTTTGCATTGCAGTTAGTATTTCATAAATTCAACTCTCAAGGAGATCTTAATGATAAACAGTCAATATATGCGCATCTTGAATCGAATGTTCTTATGCATCGTTTCAGGTTTGCTCTTACAAGGTGTGGCACAAGCTCAGGATGCCAAGGTAGGCGGTATTCAAATTAGTAATGCCTTTACTCGCTCAACAGTGCCAGGTCAACAAGTTGCGGGCGGTTTTATGAAGATTGAAAACAAGGGTGCGGCTGATCAATTGATTGAAGTGAGTTCGCCGGCAGCGGGCGATGTGCAATTGCATGAGATGGCCATGGAAGGTAATGTCATGAAAATGCGCCAAGTGAAAGACATTCTTGTTCCTGCGGGTGGGGCTGTTGAATTAAAGCCTGGTGGTTTGCATTTAATGTTCCTCAATATCAAAGCACCTTTTGCCGCTGGTGAAACTATCCCAGTAAAGTTAAAGTTTGCGAAGGCGGGAATTGTTGAGGTGAAGATGCCGGTAAATGCGATGGGCGGCGGAGCAATGCATTAAGTTATATTTTTTTAACGAATAACGATCTTATGAAAAAGACCCCCTAAGTTGTGAAGTTTAGGGGGTTTATTTTTTTTGGATCTTTTGAGTGACTTTTTAGTTCAAATGCATTTCTAAAATTTGCGCAAGATGTAACGCTTGTCTTGAAATTCCATCCTTAATTTGATGTCTGCAACTCGAGCCATCTGCTACAACAAGGGCATCGGGTACTTTTTCAATAGCTGGCAGCAATTGAATTTGCGCCATTTTCATTGAGATATCAATATGTTCGCTTTCATATCCAAAGCTTCCAGCCATGCCGCAACAAGATGTTTCAATTAATTCTGGTTTTGCATTCGGGATGAGCTTGATTAAATCTAGCATGGGTTTGACGACATCGAAGGCTTTTTGATGGCAATGGCCATGTATCAAGATGGCTTGAGTAGCGGGTTTAAGGGATGGATTGAAGCGACCCTCTTTACTTTCCTTGGCCAAGAACTCTTCAAATGTAAAACTATTTTTGGCTAGTAGGGGCGCCTTATCATCAAGATCCATCACCAAAAACTCATCTCGTAAGCTCAAAATGCAAGAGGGCTCCAATCCAATGATGGGAATGCCTTTATCAGCAAAGGGAAAGAGTGCGAAGAGTAATTCCGTGGCGGATTCTTTGGCGCGATCAATCATTCCTGTGGCTAAATAGGTTCTGCCGCAGCAAAAATGGCCTTGTTCTTTTTTAGGTATTAAGACGGTATATCCCGCAGCCTCAAGTACGCGTACGGCGGAGTAAATGGTTTCTGATTCAAATGCGCCATTAAATGTATCAGCCCATAGAACAACAGGTTTAGTCGATTTAAGAAAGACTTCTAAATCAATCTCGCCCAGTGTTGACCTCCAAACGGTATCGGTTCTCCAGGAGGGCAAACTGCGTTTTGCGCTAATGCCAGTGAACTTTTCCAACAGCAGGGCTAAGAAATAAGAGTGATTGCGCAGATTGAATAAGCCTGACAGCGTTTTAGAACCGGAAATGAGGTGTAAGTAGTTTGGCAAATGCCCGATTAATTTGTCTCTTAAGGTGTGCCCGTGTTTCTTTTTGTAATGACCCAAAAATTCAATTTTCATTTTGGCCATATCAACACCGGTAGGGCATTCTCTTTTGCATCCCTTACAACTAACGCAAAGATCCATCACCTCTTTAACCGCATCGCCTGTAAACGCATCGGCCCCAATCTGATTGCTCAGCGCAAGGCGTAAAGTGTTGGCGCGTCCTCTGGTCACATGCTTTTCATCCCGGGTTACTCGATAGCTTGGGCACATTGTTCCCGCATCAAACTTACGGCAATGACCATTGTTATTGCACATCTCCACCGCTTTTGAAAAGCCACCCGCTGGATCTTGGCCTGTTCCTGGCTCAGAGGTTTCTTCTGTAACCGCATTATTTTGTACATTCCATAAAGACCAATTCAAATGGGTTTTTAAGGGGATGACTTTGTATTCTGGAGGAAAGCGAAAGAGGGAGCTATCGTCCATCTTCGGTGTATTCACAATTTTTCCGGGGTTAAATAGATTGCCAGGATCAAAAGCGTTTTTAATTTCTTTTAGCGCTTCATTTAATTTAGGTCCAAACTGCCATTGCACCCATTCGCCTCTGCAAATTCCGTCGCCATGTTCGCCACTAAAAGCGCCTTTATATTTTCTGACGAGCTCAGAAGCCTCTTGTGCGATTTCACGCATCTTTTGAGCGCCGTCACGACGCATATCTAAGATTGGTCGAACGTGTAGAGTACCAACTGAGGCATGCGCGTACCAAGTGCCGCGAGTTTGATGTTTGGCAAAAACTTCAGTGAGTGACTGAGTATATTCAGCCAAATGCTCTAGAGGTACCGCGCAATCCTCGATAAAGCTAACAGGCTTGCCGTCTCCCTTTAAGCTCATCATGATATTTAATCCGGCTTTACGCACTTCCCAAAGATTCTTTTGAGTAGTGGGGTCAAGCATTTCCACCACTGAACCAGGTTGACCTAAATCAGCCATGAGTTCGGCCAATTGTTTCACCTTTATCTCTAGAGGAGCTAATTCATCGCCTGAGAATTCAACGAGCAAGATCGCTTCGGGCGATTTCCCGCCTTGATCGATTAGCGCTGTTTCAATGGTCGATTTAAATGCGGGATTGCTTCGCGATAAATCCAGCATCGTTCTATCAACGAGCTCTACTGCTGTTGGTCCTAGCTTTACAATATGCTGCGCAGAGTCCATGGCTTTATGAAAGCTCGAAAAGTTCACTACGCCAAGGGTTTTGTGCTTTGGTAGCGGTGCTAACTGCAGCTTGAGTTTATTGAAATAGGCTAGGGTGCCTTCGCTCCCTACTAGTAAATGAGAGAGGTTTACTGTGCCATCATTCGTATAAGGGCGTTGGTTTTGATTGTTGAAAATGTCCAGGTTATATCCAGCCACTCTGCGCATGACCTTAGGCCACATGCGCTCAATTTCCGCTTGGTGCTTTATTGCCAAAGACTGGACAAATTGACCTAGCTCTAATGCTCTGCCTTGTGCATCTTGCATTAAGCCAAATTTCGCTAATTGACCATCTGCCAGCCACGCATCGATACCCAATACGTTATGAACCATGTTGCCATAGGCAATCGATCGGCTTCCGCAGGAATTATTTCCTGCCATGCCACCAATAGTGGCTTGTCCTGCAGTTGAAACGTCCACGGGGAACCATAAGTCATGCTTTTTTAACTGAGCATTTAAAGTATCTAAAACCATGCCAGGCTCAACTTCAATACTCAATTTCTCTAAGTCAAGGTTTTGACTATTTCTAAAATATTTTGAGTTATCAATAACTAAAGCAGCGCCAGTAGTTTGACCGCACTGGCTTGTGCCACCACCTCTTGGAAGGATGGGTATGCCCATATCTCGAGCAAGCTCAATCGCAATCGAAATATCTTGTGCGGTTTTCGGCACAAATACTGCCAATGGCATCGTTTGATAAATCGAAGCATCGGTAGCGTATCGTCCCAAGTCTGAGGGATCAATCATGACCTCACCCAGAGTAAGTTTTTTTAGTCGTTCGGCTAAGAAGTGAATATCGCTGGGTTTGTTCATGGATGGGTGGATTTATTGTTGGGTTTCTAGGAAATTTAAAATCGCGTTTTTCTTATTGGCTAGATGTTGCATTAATACTTTGCGCATTCTTTGGCCATCGGCAGCCTTAAGTGCAGCAATCATCTCTCCGTGTTCAAGGACTGCTTCATCCCATTTGGTTTGATCTTGATTCGATCTAAAGCGCAATGCTTGGATTCGTGCATTCACTTGAGAGTAGGTATTGGTCAAAACGGGATTGCCCGCAGCGAGGTTGATATGTTGATGGATCTGTGAATTAAGCTTGTAGTACCCAGACAGATCTTTTCTGCTGTAACACGCAAGCATTTCGTAGTGAAGCGCCTCAATCTCGCTTAAGGCTTCCTTGGTAATTCTTTTGGCAGCAAGCTCACCCGAAAAGCCTTCTAACTCAGCCATCAACTCAAAGGCATTTAATACATCCTCCTTGTTTAGCTTCGGAACAATAGCTCCTCGGTTGTTGATCAACTCCACTAAACCAGCGGCAGCTAATCGTCGAATGGCTTCACGAATGGGGGTTCTCGATACCGAGAGGATCTCCGCGAGCGCTCTTTCATTGAGTTTGCTTCCAGGTGCGATCGCGCCCTCAACAATCATGGTTTTGAGGTTTTGATACGTCTGCTCGTGCAGGTTGGTAGGACTACCTGTTTCCCTTGGAGTTAGCATTTTTTAACTTAAATTTGTATACATTCTGTAATTTTACAAAAATAATACCTAAAAACCTAGTGTTTGCGATAGGTTTACTTTATATTTTTGTATGCAAAAATAGATTTACATTTATAAACCGGGTGTTTTTTGCCCTCATTCCCTAACTCGAGGTTCTCATGCTTAAACTTGATTCTCATGCCGCTGGCCGTCATTTCTTACATATCCCAGGCCCTAGCCCGGTACCTGCTCGTGTTTTGCGCGCTATTAGCTACCAAACCATTGATCATCGCGGCCCAGAGTTTGGTGAGTTGGGTTTAGAGATTCTGAGCAATATCAAAAAAATATTTCAGACTAAAAGCCCTGTGATTATTTATCCCTCATCAGGAACTGGTGCCTGGGAAGGTGCTTTGGTAAATACGCTATCTCCAGGTGATTTGGTATTGATGTATGAAACTGGCCAATTTGCTACCTTATGGAGAAAGTTAGCTGAACGTTTAGGACTCAAAACAGAATTTATTGGACATCCTGGTGCACAAGGGTGGAGTTACGGTGTAGATGCCGCCAAAATTGAGGAGCGCCTTAAGGCTGACACTGCTCATGAAATCAAGGCAGTCTGCGTTGTTCATAATGAAACCTCAACGGGTGTGACCTCCAATATCAAAGCAGTTCGAGCTGCAATCGATGCCGCTAAGCATCCAGCTCTACTTTTGGTCGACACCATCTCTGGTTTGGCTTCTGCTGATTATCGTCATGATGATTGGGGGGTTGATGTCACCATCAGTGGCTCACAAAAAGGCTTAATGCTGCCGCCAGGCATTGGTTTTAATGCCCTTTCTCCACGAGCAATTGAAGCGAGTAAAACCGCCAAGCTGCCAAAAGCATTTTGGGCTTGGGATGAAATTCTGGAATCTAATAAAACGGGTTACTGGCCTTCCACACCTTCCACCAATCTGATGTACGGTCTTCATGAAGCAATGGACATGATTTTGTCGGAAGGTCTAGATAAGGTATTTGCAAGGCATGAGCGATTGGCAAAAGCTTGTCGTGCCGCAGTTCAGGGTTGGGGGTTAGAGATTCAATGTCAAGATCCAGCAGTTTATTCACCTGTTCTGACAGGCGTCGTTACTCCAGATGGCGTAGATGCTGATCAACTCAGAAAGCTGATCTTAGAGCGCTACAACCTTTCCTTGGGAACAGGTTTGGGCAAAGTAAAGGGCCGTATGTTCCGTATTGGGCACTTGGGCGATTGCAATGAACTATCACTCCTTGCCGCTTTAAGTGGTTGCGAAATGGGTATGAAAGCTTTTGGAATCCACTTAAAAGGCAGTGGCGTCTTGGCAGCTCAAGAAGTTTTACAAGGCTAAAGAGAGTCTCACCCCGTCCATATCTTATGGCGGGGTTCAAAAAAACAGGAGACATGAGTGAAAAAATTTCTCAGACTTAAACCAACAACAATTGTTTTAGTACTTTTTTGCGCGATGTATTTTTTGACCTATATTGATCGCGTCAATGTCAGTTCTGCAGCAGCTGGATTTGGTACTGAATTTCATTTAAGTAAAACCCAGATTGGCTTTGTTTTCTCTGCTTTTGCTTATCCCTATCTGATATTTCAGATTATTGGTGGTTGGGTTAGCGATCGATTTGGATCGAAGCGAACCTTGATCGTCAGTGGTTTGATCTGGTCCTTGGCTACCGTATTGACAGGATTTGCAGGCGGTCTGTTTTCTCTTGTCGCTGCTCGAGTTCTTCTTGGGCTTGGTGAGGGAGCTACTTTTCCAGCAGCAACTGCCGCAATGGCGCGTTGGATTCCCAAGGAAAACCGTGGCTTTGCCCAGGGTATTACACATGCATTTGCACGAGTAGGTAATGCTGTTGCACCTGCGCTCATTGTTTTCATTCTGGTTGAGTATGGTTGGAGATGGTCATTTTATGCATCTGGATTATTGAGTCTTGTTTGGGTCATTCTGTGGGCACTTCTTTACACTGAAAATCCAGCCGATCATCCTTTGATGACTTCAGAAGAGTTAGCCAAAAAACCTGCTCCGCGAAAAATTCAGAAAACGCCTTGGAAAAAACTTGCAAAAAGAATGGCTCCAGTAACCATTGTTTATTTTTGTTATGGTTGGACGCTCTGGTTATTCTTGAGTTGGATTCCGCAATACTTCTTGCATAGCTATGACTTAAAAATTTCTACTTCGGCACTTTTTGCTTCTAGCGTATTTTTTGCTGGAGTCGTTGGGGATACCTTGGGTGGAATTATTAGTGACAAGATTCTTCATAAGACGAATAATCTCAACAAGGCAAGAAGTTGGATGGTTGCCATTTGCATGACCTTGACCTTGCTTTCTTTGTTGCCAATTATGTTTACTCATGATGTAACCATATCGGTTATCTCATTAAGCTGTGGATTCTTCTTCGCAGAAATGACGATTGGCCCTATGTGGGCTATTCCAATGGACATCGCCCCTGAATTTTCAGGGACAGCGAGCGGTATGATGAATACAGGTTCAGCCCTTGCAGCCATTATTAGCCCTGTAGTATCAGGGTTCTTAATTGATTATTACGGAAACTGGGAGCTACCTTTTGTTGGTAGCATCGTTCTGATGGCTGGTGGAGTGCTTTTAACATCACGGATGAAGCCAGAGAATCGATTTACTCCCTAACTGATCACTCTAAAAATAAATAAACCCCTTAATACTATTAGGGGTTTATTTATTTGACGGAACATCTTTTCTTCCTACAGGCTTAGGTTAGCAAGTCGTAAAGCCATATCTCAGGGATGGCTAAAAATAAGCTTCTAGGTTGATAGCACAAGCGGCTTTTTGGGTCTAGTATTATTTAACATCCAATGAGCCCTAACATCAAGATCCCTGAAATTCATCAAGAGGCCTTTACCAAGGCAAGGACAGCGCTGGGATTAAGCGTTGCTGATCTTGCTGGTAAATCGTGCCTTTCCGTTCGGCAAATCGAGCAATTAGAAAATGGTGAGCAGAGCTCTTTTTATGGGGCTCGTGTGAAATTTACCGCCGCCAAAAAGGTGGCTGGTATTTTAGGTTTAAAGGATGATGAAGCATTTGATTGTGAGATTCCAAGCGGAGTTATGGGGAAACCAAAATCTGATCCTCAGATATCTGATGTAAAAGTTGCAGTGTCAGAATCTGAGCTTATGGCGAAGAAGATTTCTGCGCCAGTTAATGCTGGGCATTATTCAGAAAAATTTAAACCTGCACCACTACATTTTTCAAAACTTAAAAAATCCCCTAGGTCAAAGCTCTTCATTGGATTTGGAATTGCTCTTGCAGTATTGATGGCGGTTGTGAGCATGCAAAGATTATTCTTTTCTGAGTCGTCTGAAGAAGTTATTTTGGTGAAAGAGGAGGTTGCTGAACCAGCGCCTCCGCAATCACAGACGCCATCAGAATCCTCGTTGCAGACCCCAGCGCAAGTTGCTTCTGTATCAACTCCAGTCCTTGTTCCAGCGATTGGTGATGCCAATAGTGCTATTGCCCCAAGTGTCTGTCCAGAGGTAGATGCTGTGGCAGTTCACTATAAGCCCACCTCGCCAAGAAAAGCTGCTGATATGGTTTATGTAGAAGCCAAATCAAAGCAGACAATCTGCGTCGTTGACGCTTCTGGTAAATCTCAAAATAGAGTGGTTGATTCTGGTACGGGAGCGATCTTTTATGGCAAGCCACCATTTAAAGTGCTGACCTCAGGACTTGGGCAGGTAGATGTATTTTTTCAAGGAACAAAAGTCAGACCCGGAAATTACAGTGGCAATAGCAATGGCAATACTTTGATATTGGACTCGGCTGAATTGATTCAGCCTGTCCCAGCAGATTCTTAAAGGCAGGAAGAAATCTTGCTGACCTACTTCAAGAGAAGTAGGTCTTGGCGCTTTAAACGGCAGCTTCGTTCATTTCACCAGTACGAATGCGAATAGCGCGTTCAATTGGGCTAACAAAGATTTTTCCGTCACCAATTTTCCCTGTGTGTGCTGCCTTAGTGATGGCTTCAATAGCAGCCTCTACAAGGGCGCTTGGGACCACAGCCTCTACTTTGACCTTAGGTAAAAAGTCGACAACGTACTCGGCGCCACGATAAAGTTCGGTATGACCTTTTTGACGGCCAAAGCCTTTAACTTCAGTAACAGTCAGACCTGTAACGCCAACTTCCGCTAGAGCCTCACGTACTTCGTCAAGCTTAAATGGTTTGATGATTGATGTAATGAGTTTCATATATTTTTCCCCTAATGCCTTAATCATACCTAGAACTCTATGCATTCGCCCGAAAAAGGGGCATAAAAGCAATTTGAAGTGCTCTAGGCTCTAAATTGAGAGGTAATAGGGTAGCGCCAGTCTCGCCCAAAAGCTCGGGTAGTGACACGCACCCCAGGAGGCGCTTGGCGGCGCTTGTATTCATTAAGCTTGATGAGGCGGGTCACTTTTTCCACGCTCTCAGGATCAAATCCAGCTGCCACCATCTGCTCGATCGATTGATTTTGCTCCATATAGCGTTCCACGATCCCATCTAATACTTCATAAGAGGGGAGACTGTCTTGGTCGGTTTGATCGGGGCGTAACTCAGCAGAAGGGGCCCTGGTCAAAATACGCTCAGGAATAACGGGAGCAATAGTGTTGCGGTAAGCGCAGAGTCGATAAACGAGTGTTTTAGCGATATCTTTGATCACGGCAAAGCCACCTGCCATATCTCCGTAAAGAGTGCAGTAACCCACCGCCATTTCACTTTTGTTGCCAGTAGTAAGTACCAGACGTCCCGTTTTATTGGATAGCGCCATGAGCAGGGTGCCACGGATACGCGCTTGAATATTCTCTTCGGTAGCGTCAGCCTTTAGGCCTTTGAATTGTTCCGCTAAAGCTTTTTCTAGAGCGTCAACGGGCTCGCCAATCGGAATCTCATCGTATTGAACATGGAGATTTTTAGCGAGTTCTTGCGCATCAATCCAAGAAATATCTGCGGTGTAACGTGAAGCCATCATGACAGCGCGAACTTTATCTGCGCCTAAGGCATCAACTGCGATAGCAAGTACCAATGCTGAATCTACGCCACCGGATAGGCCAATGATGACACCAGGGAAATGATTCTTTTGAACATAGTCACGAACACCAAGTACCAATGCCTGATAGGCCTGCGCTTCGATGCTTAATGGGGCAACGATAGGTCCTTTTGCGAGCTCACCTGAAGCATTGACCTCTATAAACCCAAGGGCGCTTTCAAACTGAGGCATCGACATCACGACCTCGCCTTGGGCGTTGAGGGCGAAAGAGCCGCCATCAAAAACCAATTCATCTTGTCCACCGACAGCATTGACATAGACGAGGGGAATCTTGGTGAGCGCAATATGCTCACGAAGTACCTCAATACGAAGGGATTCTTTTTTCAGGTGATAAGGAGAGGCATTCAGTACTAATAGTACTTGGGCTCCAGCATCATGAGATTGTCTTGCGGCGTTAAGATGCCACGCATCTTCGCAAAGAATCAGGCCGAACAAAATACCGTCAGACTCAAACACGCAGGGCTCATTTCCAGGAACAAAATAACGCACTTCATCAAATACTTCGTGATTGGGTAGCTCTTGTTTGGCGTAGCCAGTAATGATCTTGCCGTTTCGTAAAACGGAGGCGTAGTTTTGTAAGCCGAACAGGGTTTTTTGGGGATGGCCAACGATGACGGTTAGTTCGGGAAACTGGGCAAGCTCTTGCGTTAGAAGATTTAGCTCTCGCTCAGCCGCTTCAATAAAAGCGGGGCGTAAGAGCAAGTCTTCGGGTGGATAGCCTGTGAGCGAAAGCTCGGGGGTGAGGACAAGTTTGGCGCCTTGAGAAAATGCCTCAGAGGCAGCCTGAAGAATGAGCTTAGCGTTGCCGCGCAAATCACCCAAGAGAGGGTTGATTTGCGCTAAGGCGATTTTTTGCGAGCTCACTCCTAATACGATACGAAATTACTTCTGTGACTTCGCGTAGCCTTCAATACCCTCAAGAATTTCTTTATGGGCATCAGCAACACCGCTCCAACCTCTGACCTTAACCCACTTACCTTTTTCGAGGTCCTTATAGTGCTCAAAAAAGTGTTGGATTTGGTTCAGTTGCAATGGGTGCAAATCATCTGGTTTTTGCAGATGAGCATAGATAGGCAAAATTTTGTCTTCTGGAACAGCTAGCAATTTCGCATCTTGTCCGCCTTCATCTTCCATCATCAGTACACCAATAGCGCGGCAGCTTACTACTACGCCTGGGAAAAGTGGGAATGGAGTTAATACAAGTACGTCTACTGGATCGCCATCACCAGCGATGGTTTGTGGAATGTAACCATAGTTACATGGGTAGTGCATTGCAGTACCCATAAAACGATCTACAAACAGGGCGCCACTTTCTTTATCAACTTCATACTTCACTGGATCCGCATTCATTGGGATCTCGATGATGACGTTGAAAATTTCAGGGATTTTTTTTCCAGGGCTAACCTTGTCGTAACTCATACATACTCCAAATAGTGATTTGTGGGTACCCTGATCTTAGCAAAGACTGAGGGCGCTACTGCTTCTGGTAATTCTAATAAAAAATGATAGTAAAGCTTTAAATACCGAATAAGCCTACGCCCTGAAGTTTAAAGCCTAAGCTAGCGCCAAACCTGAGGGATTTCGAGGATCTTCCCTTATAAATGGGGGTTTTATCCCCCATGAATCTTCTTAAGAAAGTGACTCTAAATAACGCTGAGCGTCCAAAGCGGCCATGCAACCAGTGCCAGCGCTAGTGATCGCTTGGCGATAAATATGATCTTGCACATCGCCAGCTGCAAAAACGCCTGGAATATTGGTAGCAGTAGCATTGCCCGTAAGTCCAGAGTGGGTTTTAAGGTAGCCATTGTGCATATCAAGCTGGCCAACAAACAACTCGGTATTAGGTTTGTGACCAATAGCGATGAAGGCACCGGTAACCGCTATATCTTCAGTGCTGCCATCTTCTTTTTTAATGCGCACGCCAATGACGCCTTTTTCATCGCCAAGCACTTCATCTAGGGTGGAGTTCAATTTCAGCTCGACCTTGCCTTCAGCTACCTTAGCCATCAAGCGATCATTCAAGATCGGTTCTGCGCGGAATTTATCGCGACGGTGAATGACAGTCACTTTTTTGGCAATACCAGTAAGGTAAAGCGCTTCTTCAACAGCGGTGTTGCCGCCACCCACTACGCAGACATCTTGATTGCGATAGAAGAAACCATCGCATGTGGCGCAACCTGATACTCCACGTCCCATGAATTCTTCTTCGCTAGGTAGACCAATGTATTGGGCTGAAGCGCCTGTACAAATGATGAGGGCATCACAGGTGTAAGTTCCAGAGTCGCCAACTAAGCGAATGGGTTTTTCTTGAAGGGCGGCAGTATGAATATGGTCAAAAATAATTTCGGTATTGAAATGCTCGGCATGCTTTAAAAAGCGATCCATGAGCTCTGGACCTTGAACCCCATTGGGATCCGCTGGCCAGTTTTCTACGTCTGTAGTGGTCATTAATTGACCGCCTTGGGCTAATCCCGTGATCAATGTGGGCTTCAAATTAGCCCGGGCTGCGTAGACTGCTGCTGTGTAGCCAGCAGGGCCAGATCCGAGGATTAGAACTTTGGAGTGTTTTGGAGTATTTGTCGTCATCCCCAAATTATAGATTTGCTTGTTTACAATCGGAAGAACATGGTTAGAACCGCATATCCGAAGTCCAAAACCCCCTTGAGTCCCCAGCCTCCTGAAAATGACGGCCAGGGCCGGATGCCCCGCCTTCTGCTGGAGGCCCGCTGGTTTATCTCTTTAGGCCTCTGCCTGGGTTTATTTGCGATTTTGCTCACATATTCCAAGGCGGATCCAGCTTGGTCCCACGCCAGTTTTGAGGCTCCAAAGAACCTAGGAGGGCGTTTTGGTGCTTATTTAGCCGATTTACTCCTATATATATTCGGAATTTCCGCCTTTTGGTGGGTGGTTTTGTTTGGTCGACGTGTCCTGAGTGGCTGGCGTGAGCTTTGGAGTATTCCCTTGCCAGCTGATCCTGAGGCTAAACCTGACTCTTTATTGATGCGCTGGCTCGGTTTTGGGCTGACTTTAGTCAGTTCTATGGGGTTGGAGTCTATTCGCCTGCATTCCTTGACTTTAGACCTCCCCAGGCCTCCTGGTGGCATTTTGGGTGAATTAATTGGCGATCCCCTGCAAATGTCCTTGGGATTTACGGGATCTACCTTGGTTCTCTTGTTTGGGCTGTGTGCTGGACTTTCACTATTTATGCATTTTTCCTGGTTAGATGCCGCTGAAAAAGTTGGGCGCACTCTCGAGCTTGCTTATTACCGTTTGCGTGAGCATCGTGAGAGCGAAGAGGATCGTAAGTTAGGTGAGGCTGCTGCCGAAGAGCGTGAAGAGTTTGTAGAAGAGGTGCGCGGCCGTGTGGAAATCGCTACTCCAGTACAAATCGTGCGTGCTCCTATTGAAATTCCCAAGAGCGTTCGGGTAGAGCGTGAGAAACAACAGCCTCTGTTTGTAGATATCCCTGATTCTGAATTGCCACCCTTAGCGTTGCTTGATGAAGTGCCTGAGGCAAAAGAAACGATTTCTGCGGATGTTCTGGAATTTACTTCACGCTTAATCGAACGCAAGTTGGCTGAATTCGGTGTGCAGGTGACGGTGATTGCCGCTTATCCAGGTCCAGTGGTGACCCGATATGAGATTGATCCTGCGATTGGGGTTAAGGGAAGTCAGATCGTCAATCTCTCACGTGACTTGGCGCGCTCATTGGGCGTAGTGAGTATGCGTGTTGTAGAAACTATTCCTGGCAAAACTTGTATGGCTTTGGAATTGCCAAACCCAACACGTCAGTCCGTCTATCTCTCAGAGATCTTAAGTTCACAGGTTTATAACGACAGCCATTCCATTCTGACTTTATCTTTAGGGAAAGATATTTCTGGTAGTCCTGTTGTTGCGGATTTGGCGAAGATGCCTCACTGCTTGGTGGCGGGTACAACTGGTGCTGGTAAATCGGTTGGTATCAATGCGATGATTTTGTCGATTTTGTTCAAGGCAAAGCCTGACGAAGTGCGCTTAATCATGATTGATCCGAAGATGCTGGAAATGGCGATGTATGACAAGATTCCACATCTCTTATGTCCGGTAGTGACGGATATGAAGCAAGCTTATAACGCGCTCAATTGGGCGGTCAATGAGATGGAGCGCCGCTACAAGCTGATGAGTAAGTTTGGTGTCCGAAATCTGGCAGGCTTTAATAAGAAAATTCTTGAAGCTGAAGAAAAAGGCGAGAAGTTAACCAATCCATTTAGCTTAACTCCTGATGATCCAGAGCCAATCTATAAAGCTCCCGTCATTGTGATTGTGATTGATGAGCTTGCTGATTTGATGATGGTCTCTGGTAAGAAGATTGAAGAGCTCATCGCTCGTATTGCGCAAAAGGCGCGTGCGGCAGGTATTCATTTAGTCTTAGCAACGCAACGTCCAAGCGTGGATGTGATTACGGGCTTGATTAAGGCAAACGTGCCAACACGTATCTCTTTCCAGGTCAGTAGCAAAATTGATAGTCGTACGATTTTGGATCAGCAGGGCGCGGAAGCACTGTTGGGTATGGGTGACATGCTTTACATGGCTCCAGGACATGGTTTACCAGTTCGAGTGCATGGCGCCTTTGTATCGGATGATGAAGTGCATCGCGTAGTAGAGTGGCTCAAAGAGAAGGGCGAAGCTAACTACATTGAAGGTGTCCTTGAGGGCGCTGATGAATCTACGATCGACGCATTGACTGGTGAGAGCGGTGGCGAAGCCGATCCGCTTTACGACCAAGCTGTTGCAATCGTTTTGGAAAACAAACGTCCATCCATCTCATTGGTACAGCGTCATCTGCGCATTGGTTATAACCGTGCGGCGCGCTTACTTGAAGATATGGAAAAAGCTGGCCTCGTATCCAAAATGGGTAATGGCGGTAACCGAGAAATTCTTCATCGTCCTTCTGAATAAGGTCATTATTTTGCAAAGATTTTTTTCTGCTGTCTTATCGGCCATTGCCTTAAGTGCCGCTGTATTGTTTTCCGCAGGGCAAGTGTCTGCCGCTGATGTTGGGAGTGGTGCAGAGCAATTACGCCAATTTGTGCGTGACTCTAAAACAGCTGAAGGAGATTTTGTTCAGCAGCAGTTGCGGGCTCCAAAAGGTGATGAGCCTAAAGACAAAGGTTTAAAAGTAGTTCGCCAAACTCAAGGCCGTTTTGTGTTTCAGCGCCCAGGTCGTTTTATTTGGGATACCCAAAAACCTTATGAGCAAAAATTGATTGCAGATGGCAAACAACTTATTTTGTGGGACAAAGATTTAAATCAAGCGACTTTTCGTCCGGTAGGGCAGGCCTTAGCCGCTACACCTGCGGCTATTTTATTTGGTGAGGCATCTCTTGATCAGCACTTTGATTTAATTGATGGCGAAGATCGTCTGGGTATGAAATGGGTAGGGCTAAGCCCCAAGAAAAATCCTAACGCTAAAAATGGCAATGAGCTGCCTTATACAAAGATCTCCGTCGGAATGTTGAACGGATTGCCTAAGGCTTTAGAGCTCGTGGATGGTTTGGGAAGCGTTGTTTTAGTCACCCTGGATCACATTCAGCTTAATGTCAATTTACCTGCTAACCAATTTAATTTCACCCCACCTGCTGGTGCTGAAGTCTTGCGTTTAAATTAAGCCAATAAGATTGACGGGATTTAGCAAATCTTGTTTTTAATAAATTTATTCATACATTCAAACAGATAGAGCATTAGATGATTGATCCACAATTACTCCGTAAAGATATCGCCTCAGTTCAGGCGCGCTTAGCCACCCGTAAATTTCAGTTAGATGTAGAGAGATTTACTACTCTAGAGTCCGAGCGCAAGTCTTTGCAAACGCGTACTGAAGAATTACAGGCTAAGCGTAATCAATTGGCTAAAGCCATTGGTATGAAAAAAGGCAAAGGCGAGGATGCTAGCGTTGAGATGGCAGAAGCTAGTCAGATTAACGTTGATATGGAATCTGGTGCGGCTAGATTGACCATTCTTCAGGGTGAGCTTTCTGACTTTTTAATGGGCATTCCGAATCTTCCAGACGAAGCTGTTCCGATCGGTAAAGATGAAGCCGATAACAAAGAAGTAAAACGATGGGGTCAAGAGCCCATCTTTGATTTTGAGATTAAAGATCACGTCGATTTAGGTGGACCGCTTGGCTTGGATTTTGAAGTGGCTGCCAAAATCAGTGGCTCCCGTTTTGTGGTTCTCAAGGGACCAATCGCCAGGTTACATCGTGCCTTGGCTCAGTTCATGCTCGATACCCATACAACCGATCATGAATACCAAGAGATCTACGCACCGTATATCGTCAATTCTGCTTCTATGCGCGGTACCGGACAGCTGCCAAAATTTGAAGAAGATTTATTTAAGGTGCCTCGTGAAATGGGTGGAGAGGCGCAGTCACCAAATGCAGATGGCGCAGCGCATGTTGAAAACTTTTATCTCATTCCGACTGCGGAGGTGCCAGTTACCAATTTGGTCAGAGACGAGATTGTGAATGCCGACAACTTACCAATGAAGTTTGTTGCGCATACCCCATGTTTTCGTTCCGAAGCAGGTAGTTATGGACGCGATGTACGCGGCATGATTCGCCAGCATCAGTTTGACAAAGTAGAGTTAGTGCAAATCACTAAACCTGAAGACTCAATGCAAGCGCTCGAAGATCTTACCGCTCATGCTGAAAGAATTTTAGAGTTGCTTGAATTGCCATATCGAAAGGTATTGCTTTGTACTGGTGATATGGGATTTGGCAGCGCCAAGACTTATGACTTAGAAGTATGGGTGCCATCACAACATGCTTATCGCGAGATTAGTTCTTGTTCGAGCATGGGTGACTTTCAAGCAAGACGTATGTCAGCAAGATTTAAAGCGGGACAAGGTAAGCCAGAATTAGTGCATACCTTAAATGGTTCGGGTCTTGCAGTGGGCAGAGCTTTGGTTGCTTTAATTGAGAATCGTCAACAAGTAGATGGCAGCATTTCTATTCCTAAAGCATTGCAACCTTATTTAGGTGGCATGGAGACGCTCAAGCCCATCATTCAATAAGGGTCAGCGAGATACGGTAAGTCAAAAGCTATAATTGCCGTTCGGTTCGGAGAGGTGGCAGAGTGGTCGAATGTACCTGACTCGAAATCAGGCGTACTGTCAAAGGTACCGAGGGTTCGAATCCCTCCCTCTCCGCCAGATTGTCAATAGAAATGATGGTTTTCAGTCTCTTTTTCTTTTTATCCCTCATTTGTTCCCACAGGGCCATTAGACAGGGTTGTTAGCGTTCCAGACTTAATGGCCACCTAAGGCTTTTTGTTGCGCTCATTTAAGGGGCGGGCAGGGGCAAACTGTTGCTTTATATTTATTGATATATGGACGTTTTTGTTGCTAATTCAATTTCTGTAATCTAGGGGAGTCTCAAAACTTCCTTGTTTGTGCAGAGCATAAATAAGACGCAATTAAGTCCATGTTAGGGGTAAAGGACTCCATTCTTCCTGAAAGTCTATCTAGATAAAAGGGCATCTCATACTGAGAATCCACCCATTTAATCTTGTACTCGCTAATAGAGGCCTTAAATACCCGCTTATTATCGTTTTGATATTTGACTAAATTTTTAGTCTCATCAAACTCTACAACTACAGAAGACTGATTTTTATCTATACAACTCAACGCCACCCATTCGGCATTTGCGACTGAAGAAAGTAATAGCAGAAACAAAAATATTACTTTTTTCATAGCCCATTCCTTCCTCGGTAGTCTTGAATCATTCCTGCGGTCACATCCCTAGGATAGCAAATAGGGTCATATCCTCTAGGCTTTAAATAAGCACTCCTTCTCCCGCAACTAGAGCCATTTCTTGCAACGTTGTATGGACATGGGCAATTGCCTGCGTAGCCGGCAATAGATTGTTGAATTATCTGCTGTTTGATTTGTTCATCCGATAGATTGCTCTTGGCGTTTACAGTTAATGAGAACAATGCCAGGACAAAAAGGAATGATTTCACCTCAGTTCACCTATTGCATCATCAACCTCGGAATCTGCGGAATCTAATTCATCCGCGATATCTTCCAGGTCACTAAGAATTCCATAAAAACTTCCAGACCTAATTTTATCTTGCAGGTCTTCAATATTGGATTTAGCTGACTGAATGCTACTCTGAGCATCCTCGAGCTTACTCTCTACCAATGCAATTTTTTCTAGCAACTCTTCATTCTGTATTTCAACTTTAGATTTTCCACAGCCACTTAAAAATATCGCAATTAGTACTATGGCTAGTATTGGTTTCATTTTTTGCATGGAAAGGCTTTATTTAAAGCTTGGACAACCAAAATATAGGCATCTTTTTGTCTTATCTGGGGATTATCTCTGAGGTAATTAAAGACAATATCTCTAATTTGACCTTGATTGACGCCTCCCGGACTACAAAATGAAAGTCCATTCAATGCGTCATAAACACCGATTACATAACCAGCCCCAACACTTGCAGTTGTCATATTTGAAGGTGACTCTGACTTCCAATCCATGAGTCGAGCATAAATTTCATTTCCTGTGTAGAAGCTAGCAAAACAATTAGTTGCCAAAAGACCAAAAGACAAGCCCATAATGAAGATTATCTTTTTCATATCTAAGACTCCTTTGTTCCATGTTTTCCGTTATACGGATTTGTATTTGGCTTGCTTGACCAGTTGTCACGCTTTGTCTTATTGGGATTAGTTGCTTTATGAGGAGCTACATAAGTGCCATCTTTTTTGGTATAGCCTCTAACATTATGGCTCGATGTTGCATAAGATTGTCCAACCGATGGAAGTAGTAAAAAAAGAATAAAAATTAAGTTATTGACGGCCTTCATTATTAAATTACCTCATCCTGCAGGCATTACCTTCCCAAGCCCAATTTGTAATTCGTCCTGAAGAATTAACAGTAAAACGAGTTGTACAGTTTTGATTAATATTCATTGGAGTATTTACATAAGAAGTTGAAGTGCCAGAATAACTACCAACACTTCCTCCACCATACATCCCCATTGTAGATACAGTTCCATTTTGATATGTTGTCACGGGAGTTTGTGTATATAAGGTCATATTTCTAGATTTGTTATATGTTAGGACCTTACCGCCATCACTCAGTTGATATGAATTATCTGGAGGACCCCAAGACTGAACCAAAGAGTCTGCAGATGCCCCCATCCAGGAGCTAAGCATTTTTTCGTAATTGGCTGTAGTTGCACAGCCAAACAAAAGTGCGATAAAAGTAAATCCCAAAATAATACGTTTCATTAATGAATCTTTATAAAAATAGTTATAAATATTAGATTTTCATCCTAACCCCTTTAATCATTTCTTGCAATTTATAAAGCATTACTTGTGTAGGCTTTGATACTTTCCCCTAATTATTTCTTCAATGTATTGACTTCTCATACTTTGAGGAACTTTAATGCCAAGAGCTTGGGCTACAGGGAACGGGTTGGGTTTTAATACATCAATTAAATCTTTTGTATTCCATGTTTTCATACCTTCTAATGAAAATAGCTTACAAATCACAGACTTAGCTACCGCCTCTCTTTGTTCTGGAGAGAAGCTCTCAGGCCTAACATATTGAATTAATTGATGTTTGGTAGCTAATTGCTTGAAGAAGTCTTCTTTGGCATATTTGAGCTTTCCTTTGTATCCAACAATGCTTGACCCAATCATTCGATTGCCAACTAAAGGCAGCATCAGCACATGAAGGTGAGGGACTTGTTCATCAAAATGACTGATTGCACTCAATATCGGCAGCTTGTAAAAGCTCTTTACCCACTTTAAGCAATCCTCAAAAAATTCATTGAAATCCTTCGAGAAGTCAGCTTTGGGTGAAAAGATAACCTCCACGGCTATCACTGCATCCTTCCTGAGCTTCTTAGTGACATTCTTCTCAGTTAGCGCCTTAGCTAAACTCTCAATCTCTTTCGGCGTAGAAGGGCCTTCAAGAACTTGATTCAAATGCGACTTACTAGGCTCTATCTTTCCACCTTTGTAGATTCCAATCTCCGTATCAATAAGTCTAAGGTTATGTTTTCCTGCATTGAGTAATTTAGTAAAGCTATTTATCTTGCCTAAATTCATATATACGTTGTTCATATTTAATCGGCTTCCTTAATTAGCTGTATTCCTCTAGCCATTCGAGATGAGGTTTTCCTTGCTTTGAGCAATGCTTTTTGTAGATAGGTATTGTTTTCTGGCCGAGCAAATACATCTCGGGTAGCCCTCACCATTACCCCATAGAGTTCTCCTAAGCCAGACTGGTCAAAATTGGCCTCAGAACCCATCTTCTGAGCTTCGAGGAGGTAGTAACAAGTACGCTCGTTTTCGAGATGCTCTTGTTTATTGATGGATGTATACAAAGGACAAACTGGAGCAGAGCACTTATTAAACTTTGGACACTCTTCCATCTTCATGGTTGAGCCTCTAAATTGCTTGAATTAAAGAACTGATTTATCCAGTCATCAATCTCAGACTCTTTCCATACGCTAATGGCAGGAGAAAGCTTTGCTGGGGCAGGGAATTTACCTTGTGCAATCTTGAGCCAAATTGTGCTCTTGGCTAGGGTTGTCTTCTTGGCTACTTCGGTTATACGGATTAATTGAGAGTTGTTCATCATGTCTTCCTTTTATGGTTATCGACATGTTGATTTTTCTCTTTGTTAACCCTTTCTCATATTCATCACTTAAGTGGTAAATGTTTTTATCTTGGTGGTGGGTTTGATGCCTGTTTTATCTTCAAAGAATTTTCTAAGTCTTGACTCTTTCCACTCTTCGCTCTTATCAAGTTCCAAATCTACTAGCTGCATTTCTTGAGAAAGTTTCTTTGACTGCTTTGTTTGTCGTGGTTTCCTGATGAAATGTTGAGTTTTATATTTCTCTTTCACTTTCCTTGCAAATCTCAAATAGTCTTTATTTTGTAGAGATTTAGGGTCACCATTGGCTACATCATTTAAGCACTCTAAGAGCCTCACATCATCAATTGCATCATTCTTTCTATTGCCAGCTTGCTTTGCTCGACTGGTATGGATTCTTAGTTTTTGAATGGAAATCAACCTGCTAGACATTTTTGCTCTTTCCACCCCAAACCAATCAGATGCAAACTTATAGGCCTCCGCCTTGTATTCAGTAAGGGTTAATTTTTTAATAATTTCCTTTTGTGTTGAGTTTGAATATTTTTTTAGATTTAGGGCGTATTTTTCATTAATCTCTTTTTCAGAGACTGCATTAATGGGGTTATTTGGATTCACTAATTCCAAAATAGATCTATATTGCTCGAGCAAATCTTCCATAATTTGCTCTTTTAACTTTAGCTTTTGATTCTTTCTTAGATTTTCTTTAGCCTCTGCAAGGTGAACTTCAATTGCTTGGATGTAAAGAGGAAGCTCTTCCAAATTTATTTTTTTCATAAACCCATTCGCCCATATAAAAGTTAGTGGCCGGAGGTGGAATTTCAGTCCACCCCGCAGTTATTTTAGAGACAGCCTAAGCTGCCTTAAGGGCTATCACGTTAGAGTTTAAGTCTCCCGAGCAGAAAGCCTCCCAATCAAGTAATAGCTTGCGCCTACGCTCAAACAAATCTCCTCTGCGATACGCTGCCTCAACCTTACTCCCAATAGTATGTGCTAGAGCCTTCTCAGCTGCCTCAGGGGAGTGGTCTGTCTCTTCTGATACCCAATCTCTAAAAGTTGACCTGAAGCCATGCACAGTAACGCCTATCTTAAGTCTTCTTAGCATCATAGGCATAGCCATGTTGCTAAGCTTCTTTCCATTTCGAGAGAACAGGTAAATACTATCTTCATCCATAGCTTTGGCTATTGATAAGATTTCCAATGAACGGGGGCAGAGAGGTACACGATGCTCTTTCTTTGCCTTCATGCGTTTGGCAGGGATTATCCACAAATCATCTTCCACTTCAGTTCTCAGTCCCCCGATAACCTCACCAGTTCTAGAGGCATTAAGAATAAGAAACTCTAGTGCTAAAGCTCCAACGTTATCCATTTCACGTAACTGAGCTATGAAGCTGGTCAATGCCTTGTATGGCAATGCTTTGTGGTGCTCTACATTTTTGAGTTTATTGGGTGGCGACAGTAGGGTATCGAGATGGCCACGCCAAATTGCAGGGTTTTGGCCTGAGCGAAGCTTTAAGGTTGTCGCTGCAGAAAGTATTAGTTCAATTCTGCTACGAAGTCTCGAAGCTGTCTCTGTCTTAATTACCCAAATAGGCTCAAGTATTTTCCTCACCTGGTCTGTATCAATCTCATCTAAACTCATCTCTCCTATAACTGGAAAAGCAAAGTTCTTGAGTGTATAAATCCATTGCTCCTTGTGTTTTGTATTAGTCCATTCATGCTGCCGTCTTTCAACATAAGATAGGGCAAATTCTTTGAAGGTGATTGATTTACTGGTTTTCTTGATAAGAGCTTGTTTACGTTGCCTTCTCTCCTCAATGGGGTTGATGCCTTGGTTAAGCTTATGGCGAGCCTCTTGTGCTTTCTTTTTAGCCTCTGCAATTGATATCTCAGGAAAGGCTCCAAAAGCTAAGTCATGCCTTTTAGCTCCATACGTATAACGCATAATCCAGTTTTTCTTACCATTCTGCTTAACTAGAAGATGTAACCCTTTTTCTGAGCCTACGTATCGACCTGCAGTGTTTAAATTGCTAAGACCTTGGTAGCTAAAGTTGACTTTCATATATTTCCTTTCACGGGCTTTTAACCCTCGGTTGTTCCCACATCTGGTTCTCGGAATGAGATGGACGGGACTAGTAAGAAATATATGGACTAGAACACCTGATGACGATTCATCACTTAAGTGATAACTAATTAATTCAAAGGTTTGGCAATGATGAGGCCATCAAATCAATCTAATGCGGTATGAAATGCTCCAGAGCCATATACAATATGGATTGGACTCCCTCTCCGCCAGCTAGTCTTTTGATTTCAACCATTTAGAGAAATTAACGAATAAGTCCCACAGTACGCGGGGCTTTTTTGTTTCCAGATTCTTTACGGCACCATTGCTTAAAGTTTTTGGCCTCAATTTCGGCTTTCTCTCAAAGAGAAAATTTGCCGGCACCGATAGCCTACTTAAAGCCGAGTAATTTACGTTGATCTACCCAGTCTAGCGGCAAGGGAACAATTTTTTTCAACAGGTCTGAGGTAAGTGTTGCTGGTTGTGTGCCACTCATAATTGCCCGAACAATATCCGGCGCCAAAAAGGCGCGATAGATTAATCGTGTAACGGCATTGCTAGTTGTACCCTCTTGCTTAGCAATTTCATCAACTGATGTTGCTTTACCAGTAGTGAGTCTTTCTAACCACTCTTGGCTTGTGCGGATTGAGTGAATTAATATTTGATTGGGGGCTTGCAGGGCGACTTTATTGCCAACCAATAATCGCATTGCCATGCCGCATCGCTCTATCTTCACTTGCGTAAAAATTATTACTAGTTCAATGGGGTGGGGTGGATCATCAAATAATGCATTGGGATTAATTTGGATCTCTACTGATTCGGTAAATACACTTACCTTTGTAACCAGCCGATGAATCAATTCATACCGCTCTTTACTATTTTGTTGTAGTAGGTGTTGATGGTGTTTGAGTGCTTTGCTAATCTCACCAGTCTGATTGGCTTTGGGGTTCAAAATCTCCATTACGGTCGATTCATCACTTAGCCAATCCTGGAGCTGATTAATCACCAGGAGTTCTAGTTCTTGCGCTGGGATCCGAATGCCATTGGGTACATCTTGGCGGCTGGTTTTATTTAATGGCTCAGAGATGTAATAACGATACCGTTTACTTTGCTTTTGACTATGCGATGGCACTAGGCGATGACCAGCATCATCTTCTACGAGACCTAATAGCAGGCTGGCTGATGGCGCTGCTTTACGCTTTCGCTCGCCTTGATGATTGCTGTGCATTAAAGCTTGAGTAGCATCCCAAGTAGCTATATCCAGAATGGCAGGATGTTGGCCTTCATACACTTTATCGTGATGCACAATCTTGCCGATATAGACTGGGTTAGATAAGAGTTTATATAGATGCCCTCTGGAGAAGGGTCTGCCACCATACTGACGCTCAGTACTGGTGAATCGCTTGGGGGTACTAATGCCCTGGTCATCGAGTTCTTGTTTAAGTAAACGTACAGAACCCAATACCAGGTAACGCTCATGAATATGACGTACCAGCCTTGCTTGTTCTTCATTAATCTTGAGAGTGCGCTCATGAGCCACATATCCCATATAGGGTGTCCCCCCCATCCACATCCCCTTGGCTTTTGAGGCGGCAATCTTGTCCCGAATGCGCTCGCCTGTGACTTCCCGTTCAAACTGGGCGAAAGATAAAAGAACATTGAGTGTTAGTCGCCCCATGGAGGAGGTTGTATTAAATTGTTGAGTCACTGATACAAAAGAAATGCCCTTAGCATCAAACTGCTCCACAATCTTGGCAAAGTCCGCAAGCGATCTAGTAAGTCGATCTACTTTGTAAACCACCACGACATTAATCTTCTTTTGATCAATATCTGCCAGCAATTGTTTGAGGGCGGGGCGCTCCATATTGCCACCCGAGTAACCTCCATCATCATAAAAGGTCGGAACCAGTTTCCAGCCTTCATGTTGCTGAGACAAAATAAACGCTTCGCATGCTTCCCTTTGAGCATCTAGCGAATTAAATCCTTGCTCCAATCCTTCTTCAGAGGATTTGCGGGTATAAATTGCGCAGCGTAGGAGGGGTTTATTCATTTAGCACTCTTTTTGAGTCCAAAGAACACGGGTCCCGACCAAGCTGTTCCAGTGATATGACGTGCAATGGCCGATAAGCTTTTCCAGGTCTGATTCTCATACAGATAGCCGCTATCAAGAACGGTAACCTGATGCGTCTTGCCTTGCCAAACCCGCACTAATCTCGATCCAGTACTCGCCCGAGTATTGGAATGACTAGAGCCTGATTGAATCTGACGCTTTTCCACCAAGCTAAGGCCACCCAAAGCTTTGGTTTGAATATGCCAGGCAATGGCTTGCCTCAAAATCTCCGACCGCGAGAGGTAGGGCACACTCACTCCAAAGCAGGTTTGCCAGCGCTTGGCTAATTGCTCTCGACTCAAGAGTGCTAGCTCTTCAAGTTGCGCTTGCATGCTCTTAAGCAGCCTCAATGCGATAGCGATTTACCCCATCAATCTTTTTGCTAATCACAGCAAGGCCTAAGCGTTTTCGAATCACGCCACTAATGAAGCCTCGAATAGAGTGAGCCTGCCAACCTGTTACTTGCATCAGTTCTTGAATATCTGAACCGTTGGGGCTACTTAACAAAGCAATCAGTTGCGATTGCTTTGACTGCGCTTGGGGTTGATTTTGAGGCTGATCTTGAGTTGTTGATGGGGTGGCTATTAAGGTTTGAGACGGTTGGGCTTCTTTGGCCTTAGTTGGCACAGCATTTACCTTCTTGGGCGTAACCTTTTTGATAATCGGTTTAACAGATTTTGTGGTGCTTTTCTTAATTGTTGCAG